>Ga0207081_1041_pt1 | contig 26055 bp, 16 predicted proteins | sample Alteio_BWMinHeat_59_FD_153524 | JGI IMG/M metagenome (GOLD analysis project Ga0207081, IMG submission 153524) | Enriched cells from forest soil in Barre Woods Harvard Forest LTER site, Petersham, Massachusetts, United States -... | ecosystem: Environmental > Terrestrial > Soil > Temperate forest >... | reverse complement strand
GGGGTGAATATAGACCCAAAAGTCATCATTGCCAGGAACACAGAAGAAAAGCCTGAATTTTTAAATTATATTACTGAACGTCTCAGCAACGAACAAATAGCATCAGTTTTGCCCGTAGCAAAGACTAAGCAAACCGAATATATTATGGGTATTTTGCAAAAAAGAGGGGTGCTCGAACAGGTATGCCAGTTAAAAATTGACGATTCCGGAAATTCCGTGCTGCATAAAACCACCTCTCCCCTTTTGCTTGATAAATTGTATGAAATGAATTTCATACCTAAACAGCCAGTTATAAATAGCCAGGGTTTAAATGCTCTGGAATATCAGATGACTAAAGGCAATTTTCCTCTTGCTAAGTTACTGGAAAAACATGGCTTAGCTTTAGAGAATGATCCTGTCTCACTAATAGTTGATTCTATTATGCTTGGGATAGAAATGAGCAATGATCTAAACAAGCATAAAGCTATTAACCATTTAATGATGAAAGCCGGTATTGCCCTTCCCAACAAATTATTAAACCTGATAGATAATCCAGGCATTACTGTTGCAGATTCATACAAATTTTACCTACCTAAACTGCCAACTGATTCGTTTGATGCTATCTATGGTTATTTACATAAGCTTGCTGAATACTATCTTAATAAAAATTCTGTAGCTGATAATTCAGATATCATAAGTTTAGTTCGTAAAGCGATGCTAATGCTTGACCATGATTACTCTATGGAAATACTTGCTTATGGAGGATTCCGCCAAAAACCTATGGAGCATGATATTATTGTTTATCGTGGCATCAGGGGATCTTTTAATGATGATTATGTAAATTCACTATTTGAAACCGGATATAAATCCTTTGGTTATAATGACAACTTACTACTTACTATGGCTACTTACCTTACCCGTGATCAATTAAAATTTAGCACATCTAATTGGGAATTCAGTGGTGCTTATACGAGCACTCACCCATATCATGCCGGTAAATACGCCTCAGAACACTATAAAGAAAATGATAGTTTTGGAGTCTTAATGGAAATAAGAATCCCTAAGAATGACATAAAAATATGTGGCAGCAACTGGAATGAATATGAATTGATATTGAATCAGATAAATGCCCAGGATATCAGAGCTATGTACAGATTAGATGCTGACCAGAAGGTAGTTAAGCGCTATGATAACCCTCATTACCAACCAGGGGACAGTGAATCTGGTCCAACATATAATATTGATGAACATATAACCCTGAAAGGCAAAGATGTATATGATGAACTTGGGTGTACAAATTGGCATCTTGACCTTCATAAGTACATGCCAAAATCGCAAAAAGCATTAATGGAATCCCATAACCATTTTGAACAATATTATGACAGCACAACTGGTTATGACCAAAACGGGGTATGCAGCATAGATATCGAAGCTGAGCTAAACCCGTTTGCAAGTTTAGTGTGCATGAGTTAGAGCTATTATATAGCTGCGCTTTACATAATACACCTTATCACCTTATTCTATATTACTCTATACTCATCTACTTGGCGGCGCACCTGGGCGTCCTGGCGGCGTTGTCTTCATACCTGGGCGTACTGGCGGTGGTTTTTGTGGAGCGTTGTGTTGTGAAGCGTTACGATTGTGCTGCACAACTATATCATGAACACTACCTGTATGCTGCAATGCTTCCACACTAGGCCTTGGCGGGTGTTCCGTAGGAGGTTGTAACTTGCTCACATGGCTTGTTGCACTTGGTTTATTAGGTGCTGCCTTGCTTGGTGGTGGTAGATGAGACGTGGCCGTGCTGGTAACTGGAGTCACTGATGGAACAACTATTGTGCCTTTATCAGTTCGACTAAGAACAGGTGCTGCTTTATTAGGAGCAGCTGGCTCATGCGTTGGTGGTAGAGCACGAGTTATGGGTGGCTTAATACCAGTAGTTTGAAGGCCAGGAGCTGGCTCAGGCGTCGGAGCCTTGACTTGCTCAGGCGGAATTTGTCGTAACTGCAATTTGCCTGGGGTTTGTTCACCTGCTTTAGCCACAGGTTTAAGTGTGGCGGTCGCTGGACTTGATGGCATAACCCGAGTTATGGGTGACTTAATACCAGTAGTTTGAGGGCTAGGAGCTGGCTCAGGTTGTACAACTTTTGGCATGACCTCCGTCGTTACAGTTTTTGCAGCAGCGGTAGACACTGGTTGTTGTGCTTGCTGAAACGGCGGTGGTAAAACTGGTTTAGTTTTTGGTGGCGATGGAAACCTTGCTGGTTTCTTCTCACTATCAGCCACTGATGGGGCTGGAAGAACAAGTGAAGCTTCTACCTTATTAACAGTAGTTGTAGTAGACTTAGCTGTTGTTACACTCGATTCCTCTACGGGCATTTGTTTCATAATTTCTCTGTATAACTCAGCATGCTCTGATGGTTTTTGCGAATCTTTTGATCCGCTAGCTTTGAGCTGCTCTGCCGTAGGGCGCCCAGCAGCCAATCTAGGAGCTGGCTTACTAGGCGCTTCCATCTTAGATAGCGGCGTAGTAGTTTTTGCCCCTGATGGCGGCGGAGTAGTTTTTGCCCCTGATGGAGACGGTGATGATCCTACAGGCGGCGGACCTTTTGCTGCAACAGGAGGCACAGGTGACAGCGTAGTCGGTACGTGCACTTTAACTGCTGCTGGGTCAGGTGGGGTTGCAGGGATGTAAACTCTGCTTCTTTCTCTCTCTTCTGCTTCTCTTTCTCTTTTTAAATCAGCAAAGATTTCTGCGGCAGCCTTGAGAAACTCAGCACGACTACCTATAACTTCACTTGAAGAACCTCTAACTGGCGGCGGAGTAGTTTTCACCCCTGATGGAGGTGGTATCAGTGTTTTGACAACTGGTACTTCTGCACGTTCACCTTTTGAAGGTGTTATTGCTGGCGGTGTGACAGTCTGCTGAGGCGCGGCCTTGGCTGTCTCTGAAATTGTTGGCAACGTTTGCTTAGCAATAGCTGGTGGCGGACCTTTTGGTGTGGCTGGAGGCACTACTGGCGGCGGACCTTTTGGTGTAGCTGGAGGCACTACTGGCGGCGGACCTTTTGGTGTGGCTGGAGGCACTACTGGCGGCGGACCTTTTGGTGTGGCTGGAGGCACTACTGGCGGCGGCGTAGGCGATACGTGCACTTTAACTAATGACTCAGGTGGAACTACAGGAATTTGCGACTCAGAACCTTGACGACTTTGAGAAAACCGGGCTGGCGGTGGTGCTCCTCTCGATACTGGCGTTTGTGGCTCAAAACCTTGACGACTTTGAGAAAATCTAGCAGCTGGCGGCTGTACGGTGGATAATCGTGGTGGTCCCTTCTCATTTAAATTTCTCTCTAGTTGATCCCAGTCAATAACAAGTTTGATTTTTTTGTTGAGAAATGTCCCTTCTTTTACAATCTGCATTGCAGGGTTTAAACAGTCCTGAAATATATGAAGATCTACAGATCTATCAGCACCTGAGTAGCGACTTTTGGCTATGGCTATCATCTTTATATAAGTCTCATCAGATATTTCTACTGTATCATTAGGTTTGATTTTGAACTCATTTTTGAGATCCTTCATTTTTTCTTGAACAAGATAATGTTTCAAATCTTTGACAAACTGACTAAAATCTGGATCTACATCTATTAATTGACCATATGATTTATCAAAGAGGCCTATATTAGTTTCAAACCCACTTACCCTGCCTTTCTCATCATTTGCTGTCATTCTATCTGGCGGCGGCGGAAGAAAACTACTAAGAGCTTCATATAAATTCGGCCTTTTAATTATTTTTATTAAATGTTCAAGTGTTGGGCCACCACCTTGAAAATTAGAAACTCTTATAAAAACATTAGCTAAACGTTCATTTTGGTTAAATGCTCGGATCTGCTCAGTTTTAACTCCATTCAGCTTACTATCTAAAAGATTAAGCCCTGTAATAGTACCTTCATCTATAGGATACTTTAATGGTTTTGCTGAAACTTTCTGAAGTAGCTTTAATAGCTCAATGCGTCTTTCAGGTTCCTCAAAGAGTTTCGTAATGTGAAGGGACTTTATATCACTCTTTATAAGATTTTTGCCAGAAGGTAATAATGGTATAATATCTTTATCAAATGCATCTAGCATAAATTTAATTTTCTCTTGCGATGTGCTTCTGATTAATACCTCGAAATAACTTTTTATTTTCTGTGCATCTACATCACTATCAACTCGAGCGTAATGATTTGAAAATTCTTGCATTAAGGAATTTGCTAAGGCCCAATACGCGCTATTTTCCTGCGCGACAAGGGCATTATATTTTTCTGGGGACTTTGCTCTATCTGCATAAGCATTGTAACGAACCACCTCTAAAGGATGAGTATCAATGAATCTAAGCCTGGCTGAAATATCTAACATAAAAGAATATAGATTCTTTTGAGAATATAACGGCTTTAGAGTTTCCTCTCTCCATTTTACAATATCAAAACCATTGAAATCAGGGGGTGGACTTGATTTCGCACCAGCAGCAAGCCCAGCAGCATCTGTTCCTACTAAATCTAACATTATTTTCTTAGCATCTTCCTCTGATTTTACTCCATTAAATGCTTTTTCAACCGCACTATATTGTAGCTTACTTAACTTGCTTAAATCTGTTCCTTTCGGTGAATTACTTTTTATCTCCTTAAGAGCCAGATTATATTGATCCTCAGAAATATAAGAAGAGACTTTAAAAATGTTTCCCCATTTGGTGTTTTTTTCCTGATCCTCTTTTTTATTTTTAAGAGAAAACAAACCACCGTATCTAAGAGTGATCTTTTCTAATCCATAACTTAGATAATACCGCTCATCTGGTTGTAGTTGAGAGATGCTAACAAAAGATGATCCTAGCTTAGATTTAAGTTTATTCATAGCCTCCTTACATTTTTCTAGTTCTTCTAATTCTTTTCTACTAACTTTTGCTTGAGCTTCTGTTTTTAGTGCACCGGCTTTTGCTTTTAGTTCAGCGATATATACTTCTAATTCAGGTATCAACTCATTAACTATTGGCGTAGCATTAAAGGTTTTTGCTGCGATATGTCGAATGACAGCATTTGCCGAATTCTCTATGACAGGTATTTTAGTACTACCTTGACCTGCACCCGGCTGAAATATAGGTTGATACTTAGCTACTATTTTGTCAGAATATTCAGTATCAGCTTTTACTTGTTCTGCTTCGAGAGGTGGTAGCACGGTAGCCTTACTAGTCACAGCTGAAATCTTATCGTGGATTTGTTTTTTTGCATATCCTTCTTGGTCTAACCTTATTATTTCTTCAGCTTTCGATGCTGTATCTAATGCTGCTGCATATAAATTTCTATATGAATCATAAAGTGCAGTTATATGATCTTTTTCCTCCGTACTCAAACTTAGATCAGCCATTAAAGCCTTATAATATTCATCCAACATAGGTCCTGTGGCGATTTTTTCGCTAATTGCTACACCCCACCACGGACTTCCGCTCCCTGCAATGTCTTTTGCAACTGCATCTTCAATATTATGATATATAGATTCGATATAACTCGCATAAGTTTTCTTTTTCATGTCTACCTCTCACCAATCCCCATATTACGTTTAATTATACCCCTCAAATCCTTAACAAATTGTTAACGCCCCGCCCTTTTCTTTCATTCACAAAGGTGCTAAAGTAGTAGCCAGATCAATATATTGGAGCAAAAAGCCTATGGATAAAAGAAAGCTGGGGAATACTGGGTTTGACATTTCTCCGATTGCGTTTGGGGGCAATGTGTTTGGTTGGACGATTGATGAGCCCACTTCTTTTAAAATACTCGATGGGTTTTGTGCAGCAGGAGGTAACTTCATCGATACTGCTGATATCTATTCCCGCTGGAAGCCTGGGAATCAAGGCGGCGAGTCGGAAACAATAATAGGCAACTGGCTAAAGCGCGCGAGAAATCGCCATAAGCTGGTGATTGTGACCAAGGTGGGCATGGATATGGGTGATGGCAAAGCCGGCCTGAGGAAAGCTCATATCATCCAGTCTGCTGAAGATTCGCTTAAACGCCTGCAATGCGATTACATCGATCTTTATCTGTCACACACTGATGACCCCACTGCCCCGCTGGAGGAAACCCTTGCTGCCTATCAACAACTGATCAAACAAGGCAAAGTGCGGGCAATCGGCGCCTCTAACTACAAAGCTGACCGTTTGGCGGAGGCTCTGGCTATAAGCAAGGAGTATGACTTACCTCGCTATGATGTTCTGCAAACTCATTACAACCTCTGCGAACGCAGTGGATATGAGCTGGAACTTGAGCCGCTTTGTGTAAAAAACCATATTGCCATGATTAGCTATTGGTCTTTGGCCAAAGGCTTTCTCACCGGTAAATACCGTTCTGAAAGCGATCTAAATAAAAGTGTGCGCGGAGAAGGGGTGAGAAAATATATAAATGATCGCGGGTTTCGCATACTGGCTGCACTGGACCAGCTAGCATCTCGGTATGATGCACAACCGGCAAGCATTGCCCTCGCCTGGCTGCTTGCCCGCCCCAGCGTGACAGCCCCGATTGCCAGCGCAACCTCCCTGCCCCAATTAGAAAGCCTGCTTGCAGCCACCCAAATTCATTTGGATAACGAAGCAATTGAGCAGCTGAATAAGGCTAGCGCTTAAGATTATTATTTGCTTTAATGTAAATTATCATATACACTATAATAAGTAAGGTATAATATAATATACATTAAAAGGAGCGTATGCGTGTAATATCACCTTTGCCAATACCTGTAAAAAAAGCATTGAGGAAACTAGGCCAAGATATAAAGGATGGCCGCCGCCGTCGCCGTATTCCTATGAGCTTAATGGCTGAACGCGCATTCATTACCCGAGCTACCTTAACAAAAGTGGAGAAAGGTGATCCGGCTGTTTCACTGGGAATATATGCTGCTGTATTATTTGTTTTGGGATTGACTCAGCGTTTAGCTGAGCTTGCAGATGCCAACTACGACATGGTGGGAAGAATGTTAGAAGAAGAAAGATTACCAGAGCGCATCCGTTTACCTCGTAATCTGGATGATGAAAATGGCTGAGAAAATAACCTATGTCTCGATTGACTTAGAAGGCAAAATACACCTTGTTGGTAGGCTATGGGCGCATGCACGCAAAGGGCGTGAAAGCGCATCTTTTCAATATGATTCAAGTTGGCTTGAAAATCCTGAACGGTTTTCATTGGAACCAAGCCTTCCCTTAACAGAGGGATCTTTTCATACTGAAGCAGATAAAGCTATGTTTGGAGCAATTGGTGATTCCGCACCCGATCGCTGGGGTCGTGTTTTGATGAGACGAGCTGAATTCCTCAAAGCACAAGAAGAGAAAAGAGCCCAACATACTCTGATAGAAATCGATTATCTCCTGCAAGTTAACGATGAAGCAAGGCAAGGAGCTTTGAGATTTTCTTCTAAAATCGGCGATGAATTTCTTGCGCCTAGCGGTAGAAAATCAATACCACCTTTACTAGAGCTCCCTAAATTGCTTTCGGCATCTAATCATTTTTTGGAAGATGACGCAAATGCCGAAGATCTAAAGCTCCTTTTAGCTCCAGGATCATCTCTGGGTGGTGCAAGACCAAAAGCCTCTATAAGAGATGGTAATGGACAATTAGCCATAGCCAAATTCCCGCGCAATGATGATGATTTTCCTATTGTTTTATGGGAAGCTGTAGCATTAACTCTTGCAGCTCAGTCAGGCATTATTGTCCCAGAATGGAGGGTAGAAACCATTGTTGATAAACCAGTGATAATAATAAAACGGTTTGACAGAAAAGCTCAGAATCGCATTCCGTTTCTATCAGCCATGAGTATGATTGGAGCGCGAGATAATGAGCATCACAGCTACCTTGAGCTAGTTGATGCACTAAAACAATATGGCGCCAAACCCAGACAAGATATTATCAGCTTATGGAGGCGAATTGTTTTTAGCATACTAATCTCCAACACCGATGACCACTTACGCAATCATGGCTTCCTATATAGCTCATCAAAAGGATGGAGATTATCCCCATCTTATGATATGAATCCAACCCCTATTAGCGTTAGGCCTCGCATTCTTACAACCGCCATTGATCTAAGCAACACTACTGCTTCCCTAGATATAGCTATCTCTGTAGCTAGTGAATTTGGCTTAAACCTAAGTGATGCGAAAACTATTATTAAAGAGGTTGGTAAGGTTGTGGCAAATTGGCGGAGTATAGCTTCTCGATTGGGGATCAGTCAGCTTGAGATTAATCGTATGGCCTCTGCATTTGAGCATGAAGACTTGAGGCAAGCTGTGAATTAACTTATTTACTGCCTCTTAGAACCAGCATCAGGAACACGCGCGGCTTTTTCGCGGTGCTGCGGAGGTTTTTCATTCTCTTTACCCTTATCTGGCGCTTTATCTCCATAAGCCACTTTAAGTGTGTTTAGTACAACGCCCTTTTCAAGCTGAAGCTCTTCTGCAATATGCGGGACTAAGTCAGCGATGGCATACATTCTTTTTTCGCTTCTTTCAACTGCAGCTATAGCATTATCAATCACTTGAAATATCGACCCTATTTCCTTTATAGCATCTTTCTTTGGATGATCTTCATCAGTTTTTATTAATCGCATTAAAGCTCTAGCAAAAGGAGTCATGTATTTACTCTCAGGTTTTGGAAACTTATCAAAGTACAAAACTTTTATTTCATCGCTAGGTTTAGCTCCCGGAGATAGAGTAGAAGTTCGGCCAGGGTGTCCCGTTGCCTTTGCTTGCTGCTGTGGCACTGCCGGCTTGACTGCAGGTTCTTTAGACTTGGCTGTCAGATGAGCTACAACAGGAGTGCGAGCAGGGGGCAGCACTGCCTTAGGCTTCTGTTCTACAGGCTTTTTCACCGGAGGAACTGGAGTAGATGCCACTTGTTTAGGTTTCTGCTCTACATGTATAACCACAGGTTTTTCAGTCACAGAAGTTTTTTCCCCTAATGCTTCGGCCAAACCTACTTCAAGTTTAAAGGCATCAGGTATATCCACAGATTGATATGCTGCAGGGGCTGGCTCAGCATTTTTAGAAGGGTTAGAACCACTTACAGAAGTTTGCTTACGAGCTGGAGCTGGAGTTGTGGCTGGAGCTGGGACTTTAGCTTTGGGCGAAGTTGTCTCGGGTTTACTTTTTGCAATTGGGGCTCCTCGCACTGGCGCCACATCAAAAGTCTTGATTAGCTGCTTTGTGACATACTCTTTTTTGCTTTCATTAATACGATATCCTCCATCAAAGAGCTGAGCTACCATCTCATCAACAGTTATATCATTGGTTTTATGATCAGTGACAAATTTAACAAACTTGCCCTTAAGGCCATAATCATTCCCAAATTCAGCAAATACATTAATACTATCAATTCGCTCAAGGATTGCTTTCTTCGTTGGCATGCCTGCAACTCATGTAATTTCACCTTATTTAATATCATAATTATGAATTATTAATAAATTATTAAAAAAGTAAAATTTTATCTAGTAACGAAAATTAGACTCAGTGAGCAGGCGTAGCAGAATCGTCAGCTGGTGGCGAATCATTTTTAGGTACGCTAGCATTACGCTTTTTGATTGCTTCTTCCAGGCGTTTGACTTCATCATCAGAAATGGTCAGGGTGTCATTGCCACCGGCTTTTTTAAGTTTTTTATAAGCCTCAATCATGTCCTGCGCGCGTTTATTTTCTAGTTGCTCATCGGACATAGTAAGAGCCGAATCCTGATTCTGATCATCGATCTTCTGCTTTACATCCGCCGGCAATTGTTTGGCAAGCTTTTGCGATACCGATTCAATTAACCTCTGGTCCATAGTGCGCTTGCTTATATCCTCATAGGCCTCTTCCAACCTCTTATAAAAAGAGTCAGGAATAATTTCTGCAATATTATCACGACCGGTAACCATATACTTATAAGTCTGGGCGTCAGTTAGCACTGACGGCATAGTGCTGTCGTCAGCCTTCTGCTCATCTGGATTACCATTGATAACTGAAATAGTGGTAGTGACTATGAGAAATATAAATGAAACGATAACTGCCCCGCGAGCGATACCAAAGGCTGCTCCCATGCTGCGGTCTATTATTCCTTTTGTAAGTGGTGCGAGTGCAGTGGTAACAAACAGATTTACAATACCAAAGGCGATAAGAAACACCAAAAGAAGCACAGTGTGCCCGCCAACCAAAACCACGAGATGGTTTTTTACTTTGCCTTCGATAAATGGCTTAATATCCGGGTAAAATAAATATGATAGGTAAATCGCAAGTACCCAGCCCATGAGGGATAAAAAGGAGCCCACAAAACCCCGGAAAAAAGCAAACACCGTGGAGCATAGAACTATGCTGAGCACAGCATAATCAACCATATTTAATGCGGAAAAATCTATCATGATCCTACTAAAATAATTTATCTAGTTCTCTAATGTGATTAACAGACATTAGAGCAATTTTGCAAGCACTCTTTTTACTTGTAGCTGGAATATAAGCTTTTTGAAAGCCTAATTTATGAGCTTCATTAAGTCTTATATCAGTATGAACTACCTGCCTCAATTCGCCAGAAAGCCCGACTTCACCCAAAAACACTTGATCCCTATCAATGGGAATATTCTTTGCTGCAGAAATAAGCGCCGCAATGACTGCAAGGTCTGCTGCAGGCTCCACGATGCGCAACCCGCCGGCTACATTGAGGTAAACTTCTTTATCGAGCAGGTTGATGCCGAAACGTGCATTAAGCACTGCTATCATCATCGCAAGGCGGTTGGTATCCCAGCCTACAACTGCCCGCCGTGGTGTGGCAAGAAATGATGGCACGACCAGCGCCTGGATTTCCAGCAACACCGGGCGCGTGCCTTCCAGGCCGGCAAAAATACAAGAGCCGCTTACCTGCGATTCCCGAGAGGGTAGAAATATCGATGATGGGTTGGTAACTTCCAAAAGTCCGGTGTCTGCCATCTCAAACACCCCAATTTCATTAGCAGCACCAAAGCGATTCTTGACCGCTCTCACGATACGGTACTGGTGCCCCCTCTCCCCTTCAAAATAGAGCACAGTATCAACCATATGCTCCACCACCTTAGGGCCCGCAATACTACCTTCCTTGGTAACATGACCAACAAGAATCAGAATAATGTTCCTTTGTTTAGCAACTCGAATAAGCTCAAACGAACAGGCACGCACCTGCGCCACTGTCCCAGGAGCTGAATCCAGCCCCTCATGAAAAATAGTCTGAATGGAATCGATGACCAGAACATCAGGGGCTTGAGTGTTATTGATCAATTTGAAGATCTCACCCAGACTGGTTGCTGTGCCCAGCTTGACATCCGGGCCCTTCACCTGCAAGCGTTGCGCCCTGAGTTTGATTTGTGAAACCGACTCTTCTCCGCTCAGATATAAGCAGTTGAAGCCCTGCTGGCTTAATGACACAACGGCTTGCAACAAAAGCGTAGATTTACCGATGCCGGGATCACCACCCAGCAAAATCGCAGATCCCACTACAAATCCGCCGCCAAGCACGCGGTTGAATTCAGCTATGCCGGTATCAATGCGCGTCACTTCAATTATATTATCATCAAGCGTCTGAATACTGGCCTGTGTGGAGATTTTATTGTCATTAAATATCCTCCCTATGCCCGGTGTTGCTGTCATCACTTCTTCGACCAGAGTGTTCCATTCACCGCAACTCTCGCACTTTCCATTCCATTTATGATGGGATGCGCCGCAACTTTGACAGGCATAAATAACTGCATTCTTTTTAGCCATGAGATCTACTAAGTAGGATTCTTTGCAATGCAGCTTATCGCACCTGGCATACTTAAATCAACATCAATCCACGCTTTGCCCTGAAGTACATTTGCTCCATCAAAAAAAGCATTACACCAACGGGTAGTCGTAGCTACGGTTGCAGTTGTTGAAGAAGTAGCTGGAGGAACAGGATTAACAACACAGGTTGTACTGGTTTGTGGGAATGCTAGGCCTCTTAGACCCAAGTTATCTGCAGTCATCGCAGCCAGCCTGGTTTTAGGCGTACCTGTACTCACATTAATTGTTGGGGTTGTCCAGGTCATATTGCCCAGGAATCTAGAAGAAGTAGAGGTTGCATTACAACCAGCTTTATATACACAGCCACCAGTTCTGGTAACTGAGCCGTCATTATTGCATTTTTTGCTTGGCGCAGCAGATGTGCTGGTTACTGTATGCAGCGAATTATTTCCAATCTTTGTCTGATCAAACAAAGCCTGAATTAACTGGACTTCGATCGTAAAGAGGTTGCGGCTTTGGCCTAAAGCCAGCTCTGCCCGAGCAGTCAAAGCATTATTTGCTGTATTAAATTTGTTAACGTAAGCCGTATAATTTGTGGTAGCACAAGTCTGTAGACAGCCGGAGTTAGTACCACAGAGCGCATTACAATAATTAGTCTGAGTCATCATAGGAGTTACTGAATAGGTGCTCCGGTTTTCGAGATCAGAATTTGTATCACAGGTTCCCGCAAGTGTTGCACCATAACCCATAACTGGCCAAGCGACATAATAATTACTGGCAGCAGGCTTTTCAGATGGGCATCCCTGGGCGGGTGTAGGATCGGTTTTGTTAGGGACTATAGGGATTGGTACACACAAATCATGGTAATTGGTAGCGAGTTCTGATGTGAGCGCAGCCCAACTGTTTGAGACCGGCGTGAAGCAGATTTGATGCTGGATATCTGTGTTTACAAACACACCAGGGCAAAATGCGCGATTAACAGTATAGGAATCGACAACATCATTGGCTTCAGGTAAGGCTCTTGGATTGCATATAGAACCATAGTAGTTGCCATACATCTGGTTACATGGATCAGTCACAGTGCCGGCTGAATCCTGGGTTAAATGGCGATCTCTCTCCAGCGAATATCTCTTATACGGAACAACCGTGTTAAACAAATCACTCGTTAAATAAGTATTAGATTGCATCAGTTTAGGTATGGTACAGGTAGTTTGCGGAGGAAGCTGATCATTAATTGGGTTTTTAATCACCACTATTGGATTAGTTACAGCAGGAATTACGGGCTCAAAGCTAAGCCGATAAGCTTTTCTAAACAGATTGCCCAGAGCGGAGCTAACACTGGAAACAGTTATGCCCTCTTTGCTAAAAGGGAATTGTGGTTTTGTTGAATCGTAATAATATTCCCGGAAATACCCAATACTATTATAAGGTAGTCCACCCAGCGTGAGCATTTGCGCTTGAGTATATGCCTTAATGTTCTGGGAGTAAGTATGCTTATAAGTAGGATCTAGAAAAGGAGTAGGTATTGTAGGTGCATTGTAATTTGGATCCGGAGTATGTCTTATTATAGTCTGGGCACCCTGATCGCAGAAACTAGTAGGCGAACTTGATGAACCTAAACATAAATCGCCATTGGGATTTGAAGATAAATACCTTACTGTAACTGATGGCGAACCATCAGAAGCCCTAGCATAAAAGGCTACCATTTTTAAATTGGACTGCTTTGGTGTTGGCCGATCTACACATCCCATTATATAAGGTTGAGCATCCAAAGAACAGTTTCCCTGTTTGCAGAAACAAACCTGTGAAGGGTTGTCATCAGAAACATCGGCGCAAAAAGTTCCTGGCATTTTGTCAGCAGCCGGAAATGACTGGCAAGTCTGAGCAGTTGCATTAAAGTCATAAGTTAAAGTTAGTTCAGTTCCTGTTGGGGTACCAGTTATAGTTAAATTCTGCTGGTTAAGTGAAGCCGTTTGACCGCTAGTAATAATAATTGCTGGATAACCGAAGGTACTGCCTCTGTTGATCATTTCATCCATTGAAAGGGCGACAACTGAAGGGGAATTTTCTCCAAGGTAAACCTTATTAAATGGTGGGGGACCGGGTTTTAAAGGCTCATGAACGCAACCAAAGCTTGCATTACTCCAGCCAAAACCCCAGGCATTTGAGCTTGCAGTACAATTACCGTATGCCGAGTTTACAACGTAGCCGCAGACCTTTGACCAGATATCATTGTTAGTTCCGCCTTCGAGGCAAGACTGCCCTGGGGCTACCCTTTGCAAACACGTTATTGGGGTTCCACTGTTGGCTGCATGGGGCCCTGCATCAGTACCAGAGTTCCAATCACCGGGACCGAAAGTAGCATATGAATTTAACCAATCCCAATCATAATATGTGCCACAATCTTCCAAAAAACCAACACAGTGCCAGACTGCCAGTTGCCGGTTTATGATAAAAGACGGACTGAATGGATCAATAGCGCCATAATAAGCTACATTCATACGGTCAGTACCCATAGTTACGGGGCCAACCCAATCACCAGTAAATAATGGCGTAGATCTTTTTGCATCACCACAACCCATGGGAAGTGCTATTTGCCCATGGAGCAAACACACTAACAATACCAAACATTTAATTACCTGTGCCAAATTTACCCAATAATTTTATTTCATCTTTTAAGTCAGCCAGTTGCAATGCTATTACAATGGACAAGTCATCCTGTTTTAACAAGAACATATGGAGCTCATTAGAATAACTTTTAATTTTATAAAGCTCATTGTCATTTAATTTAAAGGCCTTTCTAAAATACTTATCAGCATACTTATCGGAAAGGAAGACCCGAGATCCAAAATGAGTGTAATGTTCTAAAAATGCTTCGTTCTTATGCAATGCTTCGGCATGAATATCGCTGCAAAAAGCCATGGCATTGCGCTTGGTAAGCTCATCAAGCCATTTGCCAAAGAGTGGGGTAAAATAAGGCATTTCATAAACTTTATTGAGTTTATTGAAAACAATAATTGTTGGCGTGCCGTCAAGTACAGCCAGCGAAGCATTCAAAAGCAACCCGAGAAATACATTGGTGAGCTGATCATTCTTAGCAACCGCAGTCAGATTCAACCCTATCACATTGTGTAGATCGAAGAGGCCAAACACTTCTTCCTTCTGGGAGAAGAGTTTATTAAATTCCGGGCTGCCGAGAATCTTATCATAGCCTTCGATAAGCGCAACATCGCCGGTATTTGTGACGATTTCTTTAATCATTGCGAGCTTATCGGGAAGCTCTGGCTGCTCTATTAGCTTAGTGGCCAGCACCTGGAAGAATTCATTGTACTTTTCCATTTTGGTTGCCGCCGGCATAATCGCCGCTATTAACCATTGTTTGAAAAGCTCAACTTCCCCATTATATAAGGTTCCATCGAAAGGATTCAGCTTAAGAGGCAAACTTTCATCCTGGCCTAGAAGATAGTATTCTCCGCCAATAGATTTTACAAAATCTTTGGCAACACCTTCGAAGTCGAGATATATAATGCGGGGATTAAGCTTGGCAGCCTGCGCTACAAAGAAATTTTTAAAGACAGTTTTGCCTGAGTTCTTTGGCCCTATTACTACAGTATTACCATTACCTTCCTTGGTATGAAAATTGAAAAAGAACGGTGTGCCGTCAAAGCTCCGCAAAAGGCTAACCGGTGGTCCCCATTTCGACCCTTTGTAACTTCCGGCAAAATGGTGGTGAATGGTACAGAATTCCCCTATCCTTTTGCTATTGAGATACTCAAGGCGAGATTTTTTAAGGTAGCGGAAGTTTCCAGGCAATTGTCCCCAAAACAGTTTGGGCATATAAAAATCTTCCCTGATAACTACTAACCCTAGCTCCTTTAAAATCCTGTTGGTCATGTTGATTTTTTGGAGAAAGAAATCAACATCATCACTATGAATGGTAATGGTGGTTTGCTGATGGCAATAGTCAGTACATTTACCCTTATCGGATTTTATAAAATCTTCCAAGCCAGATTTTTCCAGAGCGATTTTGGATTTTGATAGCGACAAAAGATCGTATTGCATCTGGAGTTTTTTCTTAGCCTCCTCAGCTGGCACAAAGTAGAATACTTGCCCGACAATAAACTGCGAGCCCATTTGCAATAGTTGGTTCAATGCTTCAACCGATAATTCTGATGTGGCTTTAACTGAAAAAATCGCTGCATATTGCAAGTCTTCTTTGCCGATGATCTCAATAGTATTAAAGTGATAATTTATGGTAGCTGCACTTAAATACTCAGAAAAATCCTTTACAGGCAGAGGAGTGCGGCGCTGGTGCAAATTGATCAGATGGTGATAAAAAAACAACTGCTCGGAAACGTAGCCGCTATCAGTATTAATCACCGTGAGCTTGCGAGCTCCAAACACGTCAAGATCTTGTAATATTTTACCTACGGTATCTGTGAGTTCGAGCCTGGCCTTTTCCATCATTTCAAAGCTATCATCCCTTACTGCATTAAGGGAAAATTTCCTTAGAAAGCTTTTTTTGGCAAGCTGTTCAGGCTGGATGACAATAGATAGATATACGGTATTTACCAGCTGTTTATCCCAGTTATTCTTCCTGCACCACTTTTTATTAAGCTGATCGGCAAGCCCAAAAGGTTCCGCTCCCACTGGCATAAGGTTCTTGCGGCTGCGTATCGTGTGTATATAGACAGCATAACGATAATTTGGGATACGAGACATCAGCGCCTGCCTGATGAGATCACGCAAATTATATGTCGTAAAATCGCTGGTCTTGGTTTCGTAACCGGTGATTTCAATGATCTGAACCAACTCACCAGTTTTAGTTAAAAGGTTGTCGGCATCATAATGACACGCAATCGGAATATGATCGACATTGGCTGCATTAGTAATCGCAGCGCGGTCAATATCGGGTAATGAATTTTTATCTAGCACAATAACTCAAATGTACACCAGTTAACTTTTAAGATTAGGCCAGTAATCACTGTCGTCAACAGAAATTGTAAAATTCTCAATTTACTTTTTTCTCACCCAAACCTTTGCTTGTTTTCTAAGCATATAATTAACTTTATATTAATTATTAAAGAATATTATTTAAATATATGTGATAAATTTCTTTTGAGTATAAATTATGCGGGGCAAGGGGGAACAAGAACTGAGTTTAGAATGGTTAAAGCTTGAAAAGCTAATTAGTGATTTTGAGTTTAATGAATATGTCCTTAATGCGGTAATCAGAAGAGAATCGGCGGACAAAATTGTAGCCAAAGGTGTTGCCGTCCCTGATTCTGGCTATGCTATGCATAGTACGGAAGCTTATTCCGGTTACAGCTTGTTAATCAGAGCTTATATGGCTCTCAACATAGATTCGTTATCCGAGCAACAAACGGAAAAGCTTATCAAAGCACATAATATTCTTGAAGCCCTTCGACAACAGGTGGTGGATATATATTTATTAAATAGTAGCGCATATTCAACTTATAAAACCACTGAAAAAGCTAGAATTATTGCTCAACTTGAAGCAACAGGTGAAGTTTATACAAGAGGAGGTTACTTAAAGGCATTTGGTTCAGGGCATCATGCCATTATTAAATATAATAAAGTTGGTGATATTTATTACCGAACTGAGTTCAATGAAGGTAGCGGAGCTGAAAGACTTACCCCACCAGGCAATCAAAAACATGGATGGGGGGTAAATAGAAGGGCTGTAAACCGAAAGAATATAGAAGAAGTTATAGGTATTGATGTTGATAATTTTTTTTCCAGTAAGCCTAAAACAGAAAAAATCTTACCATTGCTTGAGCCGAGAAGCAAAGAAGATATAGATCAATCCATTATAACTACTTTGCAAAATGTTGGGAATTGCAATACGAGAAGCATCCGATCATTATTAAGATTAATAATTGGGCAGAAAATGCTCAGAGAACTTTACGAAGTTGCTACTACTCCCTTGCCTGAAATTCAAATTCAACTAGTTGAAAAATTTGAGGATGTTCAGGATAAACTGAAGAACCTTGGAACATTAGAATCACTTACTGCCAACAGACATGAATTAAGAACAAAGCCAGATTATGAGGGAATATCACCCCAGATATCTAGAAAAAATTTAGATATAACTCAGATAAGACTCAAACAATTAGCTGATTCAATTATCAGACAAGCTGAGCATATTTTGCAGGGAACATTACAGGGAAATCATGAAATGGAAACCTTCAAAAGAAGCCTATTTGATGCTCTTGAATTTCATTATGGTGAAATAGGAGTAGAATATTTAAAGCAGGAATCCATAACGAAAATTGCTTTTATAATAGCTGAAAGTCTTATTGAGAATAAAGTGATATTAGCTAGCAAGAAACCAGATTCTCAACACAATGAAATATATATTTCTTCCACTTCTGAGACGAGAAGATTTATATATGATGGAATTTTGAAGAGTGTAGCAAATGCAGATGGTTGTGAAAATGAGCTGGGCATTGATATAACTCTGTCAAAACGCGCTTCTAAATTGGTTAAAACATTACATCCGAAGTATGCTGAAGTTAATATCACTACATCAAAACTCATTGCTGTTGTGAAAATAATGCTCAATAGCCTTGCCAAGCCTTATAGAATTGATGGCGAAGTGCTTGAAATTATAGAAAGAAATCTGAGGACAACAATCATAGCTACATTAAAACCCCCATTTGCTTTAAGAAAATTTCTAGCAAATTATACACAGATCATCAATGCCACCAAAACAAAGCTCGAACAAAATACTACTTTAAAGTTAGTTGAGAAAGATAAGCTCCTACAACCAAGTGCTAAGCGAGCGATTGGTAAGCTAAGAATTTCTAGACACACGGACTTAGCAAAAATGCTGGCAAAACGTGAGAGCGAAAGAATAAAGGCGATACTAGATAAAGAAGAACCTGTTACATCACAATTTCTCACTGAAGCCATGAGATTTGCTATTGAGTACGAGGACAAGCCTTTGAGTGATAGATTACTAAATAGAGGCGTAGATATCAATACTCAGGACAAAGACGGAGATACTCTCTTAATGAATGCCGTAAGAAGTGAAGATCTTGCATCAATAAAAACCTTGTTCGCAGCTGGCGCTGATCCATCACTTAAAAATAAACAAGGCAATGATGCAACATTAATGGCTCTAAGCGGTGGGAGAAATGATATATTATTTGCGATTTTTGATAAAGAAAAAGAGCTTACTGAACATGAAAGCCAAAGAATAAACGCTATACTTGACAAAGGAGAGCCTGTTACATCGCAATTTCTTACTGAAGCGATGAAATTTGCTATAAAGCGTAGGGACAAACCCTTGAGCGATAGATTATTAGTAAGAGGCGCGGACATCAATACTCAGGATGAAGGCGGACAAACCCTATTAATGGCTGCCATTTGGAAATACGACCTTGCTTCAGTAAAAGAGTTACTCGCAGCTGGCGCTGATCCGTCACTTAAGAATAAACAAGGCAAAACAGCATTGTCTATGGCTATAGATTTTGAATACAGTACTATTGTAAAAGAGATTTTTGATCAAACAAAAGGCTCACCTAATTTACAAAAAATCTCAGTAGGTATAACTGATAAGCCGAGCGAAACTATACTGCATACAGCTGTATCGAGTAGCAATACCTATGCAATAGATATTATTGTGAAGTGTTTAAAAGGCTCTCCTGGTGTACTGAAGAGTTTATTACGCGCAAAAGATAGTCAAGGAAGAACAGCTTTTGAAGCTTCTTATCAAGATGGCAAGACTTATGATTCAACGGAAGCGATACTTGAAAGCGTAAAAGACCATCCTGATTTGCTTAAGGGTCTATTTGAAAAGAAAAATAAAGATGGTAAAACCACATTCCAAGAAGCTGTTGAAACTAATCCAAAATTAGCTCTTCTATTTCTGAAATATGGCGCACAACCAGACTTATCCATGGTTATGCGTAACGTAGCGTCTCCTGAGCTGCAACAAGCAATAAGAGCAAAGTACTTGGGCTCCCTTGCTCCAAGTACGGGAGCTTATGAAAGCATATCCAAAGGACTTCCGGATGTTTTAAAAAAATTGGTCCCTGGAGTATTTCCTCCAAAAAATCGAAACGATGATATTGAGAAGTAGAGCGTGTAAATTCATTGTGTTCTAATATGGGTTATTGTATTATATTACGTACTTAATATGGCATTGTTTATGTTAACTGAAGAGATTAAATCCGACTTACTTATAGCTTTATCTATAATTACAAAAGGTGAACAAACAATATCACTTGAGGAAATAGAGCGAAAATACGGCTTAGAAGATTGAATTAACCTTCTATAGCAAGAGTATACTAAAGATAAAGTTTTGATGGTTAGTTTGATTCAATGAAACAAGGGTCTACCAAGGGTCTGGTTTTACTGACTGTCATCCTCATGGATTTATTGGTGGGGATGGAGTTTGATCTCTTTGTGCCAGGATTTCCTCAGCTGCAAAGTCAGTTCAGCCTGACTCCATTTTGGGTTGAAGCCTTGCTATCAGTCAATTTCGCTGGCTATTGCGTTGGGCTCTTTTTGGTTGGTGGGCTAGCTGATCGATATGGCCGCAGGCCCATCATATTAATTGGCCTCATTGCATTCACTTTTGGCAGCATGCTTTGCTTATGGGCAGCATCCTATAACTTCCTTTTTGTAGGTAGATTTCTCCAGGGCATAGGAGTTGCAGCCCCTGCCCTGCTCAGCTTTTTGATAATCGCTGATTCCTATTCTCTTAAGGAACAGCAGCTCTATATGGCAATACTTAATGGAATCATGAATGCAGCAACGGCAGCAGCACCTGTGATTGGGAGCTATATAACTTTGTATTTCCACTGGCAGGGAAACTTTGTAACTCTTCTCCTAATTGGGTTGCTAGTGCTGACCATGACTATAGCCTTTATCCCAAGCTATAAACTGCCAGAACAAAAGGAAACCCTATCTATTAAGGGATATTTCCCGATATTCAAATCAAGCCCTTTGATGCTCATAATAGTGAGCTTTATCTTTGGATCTGTGCCTTACTGGGTTTTTGTCGGTATGTCCCCGCTTTTATACTTGGAGGATTTAGGAGTAAGCCTCAAGCATTTTGGCTATTATCAAGGATCACTTGCCCTGATATTTGGCTTTGGTAGCATATTCTACGGCTTGATCATAAACAGATTCGACCAGAAGAAAATGATCTATTTTTCGTGTCTTTGCTTCCTAACAGGTTTAGTGCTGATCAGCTTTGTTACATTCACCGATAGTCGCAACCCTTTATTTATCACTCTTTCGCTTATCCCATTTATCATAGGTCAGATTATCCCGGCAACGATATTATTTCCGATTTGCATCAACTATATGCCTCAGGCAAAAGGCCGGGTGTCAGCGGTCATTCAGACTGGTCGCCTAGTCCTTTCAGGCATTGGCCTCCAGGTTGCTGGCTACTATTATACAGGCTCATTCCAGGGCATCGGCATGATCATTATTGTGTTTATTCTACTCTCCATCATCAGCCTGCTTTACGTACTTAAAAACCGGGAGCTGATGAAGTTTATACCTTAATATAGGTTTACAACTTTTTGCAAAATCACCTTGAAGTATACTTGCTATTGTTGTACAATTAGTTATGGTAGGTAAGTCCTGTACTGCGCCTTTGATGCTTCCTTCTATCGGTTGGATACGAGTCTTGGGAATATTGGTGGTATGGGGTCTACCGCTTTATCGTTGGTAAATATATCTTCTCGTATTTTATCCTGGATTTAAAATAATTATACCAAGTTGTATCATTATCCTTATGTTTTCTAGCTATCCCCCAACAAAATAAATCAACCGCCTGTATGCAGGGGTTTTTTGTTGAGGAATCATGATGTATGTTCAATATGGTGTCCAATGGTAATACGGCACTTAGCTGAGCTTCAATATACTCATTAAAATCCTGTATCTCTACAGTATTCTTACACTTATCCACAATGAAATTAATGCTTCTACCCTGAACCTCATTTAGTGGAGTCTTCTCAACGATGAATCGTGCCAGAAAATTATAAAGCCTTTTCTTAGCTGGTTTAGTTTTTAAGTGCTTTTTAATGCGTTCTTTATTGAGAGTAACACTATAAATATCCCAACCATCTTGAGGCATTTGGCTATAAAAATACTTTTTAATTTCAATTGTTGTGGTGGCGCCTTTTAGCTCCTTATTCTGATTGCGAACTTTTCTATGGTTCACTTTATTTTTTAAAGTCCTCTTAATAGCAATCCTTATCCTATCTGCAGTTTCTTTATTATGGCAGATCAAAATAGTAACAGTAAAGTAACGTGAAGTGCCTCCCTTACTCCAATCAAAACCCAGATCTCCCGATTCATCTAAGAATATGAACATTCTATAACCATAATATAATCGAATTGATATATTTTAGTTGAGAGAAATATAGCAGAAATAAGCTAATAAGAGAAGATTACATCATTAGCTTTTTTCTACTGTCCATCATCAGCCTGCTTTACGTGCTTAAAAACCGGGAGCTGATGAAGTTTATACCCGAGTAAATCTATCACAGAAGCCTATATTACACTAGAGAAGCCGAATATCGTCGTTGTGAGCCCCGCTTGGGGCGTGGCAATCAAGACTTGAGGTACGCATAATATTAAACTTTTAACATCAGCCTAGCCACGATTGCCTCGTCGCTTGCGCTCCTCACAAAGACGGTGTCTTGGCATTAAAATATAAATATGGCAAGTTTATTACAAACTTTGTAGATCAAGATCAATAAAACACAGTACATCCGCGCTGTTCAAGCTCTTCAAACCAATTGGGCAGCACTAAACCTTTATTAAGTCGTACATCGAGCTTTTCTAAAGATGGCAGGTTGCGTATCCCTTCTGGTAAAACGGTCAGCTTATTATCCCTAAGATCCAGGAAACGAAGGGACTTCATATTGCCAATAGACTCAGGCAGCTCAATCAGCAGATTGTTTCTAAGATCAAGCTCGGTTAGGCTTGTTAAATTCCCAATGCCGTCTGGCAGCCTTTCAAGTTGATTGTTACCTAGCATAAGTTTTCTTAAATTAGTAAGCTGGCCTATTGATTCTGGAAGAGACAAAATTCTATTATCCATAGCATAACATTCTCGCAATCTTTTGAGCTTTCCAATAAACTGGGGCATACTGGTGATTTTGTTGTTATACATCCTCAGCTCAATTAGCGAGTCAAAACCCTCTGTACAATCAGGAACGAGAGCAAAGTTATTATGTGTGATATTCAAATAAGTAAGCTTGCTCAATCTGGCAAGCGACTGCGGCAACGCCTCTAGTTTATTACCACCCAAATACAAGAAGCTCAAGTTTGTCAATTCACCAATAGTTGCTGGGATCGAAGTTAATCCATTGTGTTGTACGTCAAGCACTAGTAAATTTTTTAAATTACCCAAAGCCGTAGCGAGTGATCTCAAGCGGTTAGCACTTACATTGAGCTTCTCAAGGCTTGTCATTGCATAGAGTGATTCCGGAAGGGTCTCTAAGCTGTTTTTATAAAGGCTGAGTCTTTTCAGCTTCGACAACTGAATGATGGCTGATGGAATGCCGGATATCAGATTATTATCCAACCATAGTTCTTCCAGATTGCTTTGCCTAAATATCTCATCCGGTATATTAGATAATTGGTTATCTGATAGGTTTACTGCTCTTTGCATAGTTGGTAACATGCTCTAGGTTAGTAGCCTTGATCAAGCTAAAATAATACAAATTAATTATCAAGCTATTATAGAATGTGCTACAATGCCGGGAGAAGATTATTTTTTATTCAACTTATGGAAAACGCATTCTATTTGGACCCCCGATTAACAGAAAGCAGCTTTGATGTAGCAGCATTAGAACTCTGCAAGGTTCTTTTAGTCGACAACGCCTTATTTCCCTGGGTTATTTTGGTGCCGCAAAGAGCAGGGATTAAAGAGATCATTGACCTGAATGCACAAGACCGCATCACCCTTATCCAGGAAATTTCCATGATCTCTGAAATAATGCGGGAAGTATTCTCACCAGATAAATTGAACGTAGCGGCCCTGGGAAATATTGTACCACAGCTACATGTTCACATTATTGCCCGCTACCAGAGTGATTCAGCCTGGCCACAACCGGTATTTGGTAATAGCACAAAGCCTTATGGGCCTGAATACTCCGGCAAACTAATCAATAGATTAAAAGAAAAAATCATTTTGCGATTGCTAAAGATATAACTCTATTAATACAGTGATTATATTTACATAATTAGTATTCGAGGAGTTTATGCTTTCTACTGGTGATTTTCTCAATCTTTCCACCGTGGCCTATGATGCCAATACTACTTCTTCACTTCCATTACTCACTTCTACTGGATACAATCTATTGCTTAGAACTTCAGATGTCTTTAGCAGCACTTATGCGTGCGATGGTCTTGAGGCTTTAGCGGCCTACAATAGCTCTAACAACCATCTTATAATAGCCATAAGTGGGTCAAGCTATTATGGCCTCAATACCAACTTGCTAGATCTTGATCTTGATTTACTCAATGATTACGCATTAATTCAGGACAAACTGCCACCTCAACATTCTTTTGCCATCACCTTTATCAATACAGCCATATCTAAGATTCCTGCCCAATTGAAAAAAATAACTTTTACCGGACATTCTTTGGGGGCGAGTTTAACTGAACTCGCAGCTGCAGACTTTTTAGCTCAGGGGAAATACGATATTGATGGCGTGACCTTTGATGGCCCTGGCACAAAACCAATATTTGAGTCACAATGGCCGGCTATAACAACCCTTGCCTACAATAAGATCATAACACATCTTGGAGCACCCAATATTGTAAATACTTTAAATCCGCAAACTGGGACTTTAAAACAACTTGAATACCACGGACGCAATCGCTTCTTTAACAGCGCCTATAAGCTTTATGAGAACGATAAGCTAAGCGTTAAAGTTATCGAAGAAATGGTTATTACAGCACTAACTCACGATGACCCGCTATTTTTTTATACCCCCCATCAAATGGTAACTTTTCAAAGTGAAATGAATGCACAGACCGGGGAATTCCTGGGAGAGTTTGAAGTCCCTAAGTGGAATCAGGATTATTCACGCTCTGCAATCATGGCAGACATTACAACTATACTAGCTGACTTGGGTATACCCAGGTTAATTTCTTTGGCACAAAAGGTTAAATCTATATAAATAATTACTTTGACTGAAAGTACCTCACTACTGTTTCAGCCGTTTTTTTGCTTATACCGGGAACCTTGGCTAGGTCTGCAACCTTTGCGTTTTTTATCGCATCAATTGAGCCAAAGTGAGTGAGAAGTATCCGTTTGCGCATTTTACCTATATTAGGTATATCGTCCAGCCCTGAGAGCGAAATCTTTTTCTGGCGCCGCTTGCGATGAGTTTCAATGGCGAACCGGTGAACCTCATCACGGAGCACTTGCAAATAATGCAGGGTACGGTCATGTTTTGGCAACTGGAAAGCCTCCTGCCCTGCTAAATGGAAATACTCTCTCCCAGCATTGCGATCGACTCCTTTAGATATACATACCAGGGTGATATCGCTGATGCCAAAAGACTCCATAACATCCCGAGCTGTCGAAAGATGCCCCTTTCCACCATCAATCATTATCAGATCCGGGTAATTATCCTCTGCAAGCTTGGAGAAACGGCGGGTCAGGACTTCTTTTAACATACCATAATCATCGCCTTTTTCCACTCCCTTGATATTAAATACCCTGTACTCTGATTTATTGAATCCTTCAGTTCCAGCAACAATATAGCAGCCCACAGGAGAGTCCCCTTGAATATGACTGTTATCATAGACTTCAATGCGCTTTGGTATACGCTTCAAGCCAAACAATGCCATGACTTCCCGCATGGCACTAATATTCTTAAGGTTCTCATGCTTGTGTTTCTCCAGAGCCACCCGAGCATTCTCAAGAGCAAATTCAAGAAAATCCCTGACAACTCCTGATTTCACATGGCTGATTTTAACTTTATGATCGCTTAGCTTACTTAGCGCCTCTTCAAAAACCGGGCGAGACTCGATAGCACAACTGCAAATAATCTGTTGTGGTGGGATGTGGTTTTGATAAAACTGCCCGATAAAACTCTGCAAGATATCTGAGTCAGTGAGCTCAGCGGTTTCCTTAAGAAAATAGGGTTTATTGCCATAGTTTTTATTGCCCCTGATAAAAAACACCTGGATGCAAGCTGTACCCATATTATCCTTATGTACAGCAATAATATCTCCTTCCTCAATATTATGGGCTGTAAACATATTGCGCGCCTGAATCTGGGTGAACATCCTGATTCTATCCCGAATG
>Ga0207081_1040_pt1 | contig 26406 bp, 21 predicted proteins | sample Alteio_BWMinHeat_59_FD_153524 | JGI IMG/M metagenome (GOLD analysis project Ga0207081, IMG submission 153524) | Enriched cells from forest soil in Barre Woods Harvard Forest LTER site, Petersham, Massachusetts, United States -... | ecosystem: Environmental > Terrestrial > Soil > Temperate forest >... | reverse complement strand
TTAAAACATTTATGGTTGTTGCCATACTTGGTGCTGCGTCAGCGCTTAACGGACAAACGATCAGCTACCCCCTGGCTTATGGCCCGCATCCGATTGGATCTCCCCCCACGCCAAGCACATCTAACTGGTATAAGGATTACATAGGTGTCCGTCTTGAAGTTACTTCGCCTACTTCAATTGCTGGTAATTATACGTTTACTGCCGCAAATGATGGAAGCGGTGGCACAGGGATGTGGGGTGGTGTACTTACCACGCCCTTGATTAATGTGCCCATCTACATGGATCCCACAAGTGATTCATTTGGCGGACCTCCTGAAGCTACTTTTAATTTCCCCACTGCTCCGGACGTAGACAGTATAGCAACTAGTACTCCTCACAGGATATTTGTTATCTGGCGTGGCCCCGCCGGCCCCACCGCATTGGATTTTGGTTGTAAAGCCCGACAGGCCCAAAGCGCAGGTGCAAGTGCATGTGTAATTATTAATGAATATGCCGCGCAGCCTCCTATAGCTATGGGTGCCAGCACTATTTGTGTAGGTGTCAGTATCCCGGTTTTCATGATTGGTAATCTTGATGGAATAGCTATTAGTGGCGCATATCGCTCCGGGATTCCTGTGACAATGACGATAACGCCCTGGGGAGCTGGGTTGGCCAATGATATCGGCATTATTCCTTCAGGTGGTGCATTCTGGCACGATTATGCGGTTCCTTACAACCAGATTTCGGCTAATCCTGCGTTCAATCAATTGGATGGCGCTTTTATAGCAAATTTTGGTACCGCTGCTGCGACAGATATTCAGTTAACAGGGAGTTTAACCTTTAATCCCACAACCGGAAGCCCAAGCTTTGTTCATTCCGACACGGTTAGGTTCACTGCTGCTACTGCGGGGCACCCTATCTATTATCATTCCAGTGTACTGTCTGACACTTTCCCAGGAGCTACCTATCCTTTTCCCGGAAACGGCACTCCTGGCGCTGACTCCATAATTGCCATGTATGCGGCTTCTGAATATTCGATACCAACACCGCCATCGACAGGGCGTTATGACCTCACATACTATGTTTCCTCGCCCGATGTTCTGGACGGCGACCCTGCGGATAATTCGCTTACCTATTCTTTCTATGCTACAGACAGCCTGTACTGTAAAAGCAGGTATGACTTTGTGAATAATAAGCCGATCGTAGGCCTTTCAGAGCAAGTTAACGGAGGCGCTGAATTTATATGGGGCCCGATGTATTTTATAGGGCCGAATGGCCACACTGCCGTTGAGAATATCCAATACTCTCTGGCACAGAACGGTACCGTGGGTACTACCACTTTTCTTACAGATGACATAGGAGGAAACGTTGTCTTTATATGGAAATGGGTTGATGGTGCTGTTGGAACTGCCGATAGCTTGATTGAAGATGGTGAATTGCAGCTTGTTTCTGCGAGTCTCTACACATTTGGCGCGCTCAGCGCATATGACACGTCAGATGCACTGTTGGAAATAAAGAGGAGCAATGAATTTACAGCGGGTGCCGGTGGCCACATATATAATTTTACCGGTGATTCGGTAGGTAACCCGGTAACAGTATATCTTGATGCCAATAGCTGGTATTATGTAGGTATTGACGTCCCGGCAGCCTCGTTCCTCGGTGTTGATGACCAGCTCAATCCTTATCCGCGTATTTACGGACGAGCTCATACCAGCAATATAATTGATTACAATTCTATTTTGGAAGGTGACAGTTCTCTTTCCTCGCGTGCAAACCAAATTGACGCTCCGGCTCCATTTTTTCAAGCAAATAATGTTATAAAAGTTGATTCGTTCCAGCTTCATTCGCTTAAAGGAGTGGTTCCTTCTGTAGCGTTGGTGGTAAACCGCACACCGGATACTGCTCACGAGCACATTGTTGTTGGGGTGAACAACACTAAAAAAGCTTCTGTTGAGCTTTCAGTATACCCTAACCCTGCTTCCGAATACTTAAATGTTTCTCTTAATTTAGATCAGCCGGCAAAGGCGGTGACCTATGAGATAATTGATGGTTTAGGAAGGTTTGTTAGCAAGCAGACGCATTATAACGTTCAAAGCGAGGTTTATACGATATCAACCGCTAACCTTAAAGCAGGTAATTACCATATTGCGGTAATTGCAAACGGGCAGGTTCAGGTTAGGCCGTTTACGGTTATAAAGTAAACTATTAGAAATGTTTAAAGGAGGCTATCTCATTTTGGGGTAGCCTCTTTGCTTTTGCCAAAAAAAGAAATAAACATTGTCAAATGACTGTAGAATTGTATTTATTATTACAAATATTTATTTTATTATAAACAAATATATATTGTAACAGAAAGACAATTTGCTGTGCACAAGTACTATGAAAATAACATTGTAGACTTAGTGAGGTGTGCAACGCTCCCCCTTTTTTGTTCCACCGCAAAGCTTTAGCGACAGCAGTCAAAGTTATGCTTGCTGAGCGTTTTTCATGCGATTGGACTTTGTGTATATCAGCCTTACGCCGTACACTTTGCGGCCTTAAAAAATACTACACGAGCATTGCGGCTTTGTCTTTTATAATTTGTTTATTGTCAAATTAGTTTTTTGCGCCTTCGCGTGAAATTCTTTACGCGACAATTTACCCCTTGCGAGGGATAAAACATTTACAGAGATTCGCACGAAGGAAGGGAAAGGGTAGAAAAGAAAAAGATTGACTTATGGCAGTTGGTATCCAAAGCCTAAGTCAACACCAATTACCTTATTGTTATTGTCAGGAATAAAATGGAAAGATTGGTTTATCTGTATCTTAGTGTTTACCTGGAAGGTTATTCCTTCGGTAAAACGGATGCTGATATATTTTGTACCAGTCTGTTGATTTACCGTAGAGGCTCTGTAGTCTCCTGAGAATGGCGATATTGTATTACTCCCATCGGTTAGATTTAAATTATATTGAAAACCTGCGCCAACATATGGATGCATACAGCAATGTCCGGGAAGAAAGAAATAATTTACAGTTACAGGTAATGCCAAATTGTAGGCCTTTTGTGTAATGGCGTAGTATTTGTTTCCGACTGTCCTGTCATTAATATTGAATGATGATGCATTTTGAATGACGCTGTAACTAATTCCGCATTCCATTTTTATATGCGCATTCAGTGCTTTCCGCATAAACAAAGAATTACTTGTGCCTGGGTGAACTTTGCTTTGTTTATTATGTATCAGAGGGGTGGAGTTAAATAATAGCTCCCTGCCAGAGCGAAAGCCGATTGTTGTGATTGCGCTTTTTTTGTGCTTTGTCTTTGAAACCTTGCTTATGCTTTGTGCCATAGCATAAAAAGAGCCCGTTGCCAGGTAGGACAGCGAAATAGTAAAAAGAAATATTTTGGTTACACGGAACACAGCTACACAAAATAACGGAATATTTTATAGATTATTGTTAAATTTTTAGAATTCTTTTTGTTCCACGTGGAACAAATGCAATTTGTGAAAGAGAGAAAAGCAACAATCATTCATGTGGGAACTATTTAGATAGTGCCAAATTCTGGGTAGCTCCAACCCTTACGCCGGCGGACTAAATATTAGTGGCTTAGCCAAATTACCCAGATTTGAATTATCCATCAATAGCCAATAAACTTTTGCCTATTTTTATTAACTTAGGCTTGAAGGCAAGTGTTATTGAGGCCCTGATTGTTAACATATTTATGCTTTTATCCTTTTCTCTTTGTGTATCTTTGTGCTTATGTTTCCTGAATATGATGTGATAGTTGTTGGCGCAGGCCATGCCGGTTGTGAGGCGGCGGCGGCAGCGGCAAATATGGGTTCCAAAGTGCTTTTGGTTACTATGAACATGCAGACCATTGCCCAAATGAGCTGCAACCCGGCTATGGGTGGTATTGCCAAGGGCCAGATTGTAAGGGAGATAGATGCGCTCGGTGGTTACAGCGGCATTGTAAGCGACAAAAGCATGATCCAGTTTAGGATGCTAAATAAGTCGAAAGGGCCTGGAATGTGGAGCCCGAGATCTCAGAATGACCGTATGCTTTTTGCTGCTACTTGGCGCGACATGCTTGAAAGGACCCTAAATGTTGATTTTTGGCAGGATATGGTTAAAGGCCTGATTGTTTCACGTGGAACAATTAAGGGAGTAATTACTGGAATGGGGCAGGAAATAAGGGCAAAATGCGTGGTTTTGACGAATGGGACCTTCTTAAATGGGGTAATCCACATCGGGGAAAAGCAATTCGGAGGGGGAAGAATAGGGGAAAAGGGGGCAACAGGAATTACTGAGCAGTTGGTTGAGCATGGCTTCGAAAGCGCCCGGCTCAAAACTGGCACCCCCCCCCAGGGTGGATGGGAGAAGCCTTGACTATACAAAAATGGAGGTTCAGGAGGGGGACGAAGAGGTCGTAGGGTTTTCATACTTACCCATTGAACGAATAAAACCAAAAGAACAACGCTGCTGCTGGGTAACCTATACAAGCCCGGAAGTGCATGAGATATTAAAGACAGGCTTTGACCAATCTCCAATGTACCAGGGGCGTATTAAAGGGAGCGGCCCGCGGTATTGCCCCAGTATTGAGGATAAGATAAACCGCTTTGCCGAACGCGAACGCCACCAGTTGTTTGTCGAACCTGAAGGTTGGAGCACCGTGGAGATATATGTGAATGGCTTCAGCACCTCCTTGCCGGAAGAAGTACAGTATAATGCCCTTAAATTGGTGCCCGGCTTTAAAAATTGTAAGTTTTTCCGCCCTGGCTACGCCATAGAGTACGATTATTTTCCGCCAACTCAGCTAAAATTTACTTTGGAGACCAAATTAATTCGCAATTTGTTCTTTGCCGGGCAAATAAACGGCACAACCGGCTACGAAGAAGCCGCCTGCCAGGGGTTAATGGCCGGAATTAACGCCAGCCGCCTTGCGGGGGAACAAGATCCGGTTGTATTGCAGCGGAGCGATGCATATATAGGGGTCCTTATTGATGATCTGATCAATAAGGGAACCGACGAGCCTTACCGTATGTTTACAAGCAGGGCCGAATACCGCACCCTGCTCAGGCAGGATAATGCGGATATAAGGCTTACCGGGCTTGGCCACAACATTGGGCTTGCTTCAGATGAGCGGCTTGGGCTGATGAATGAAAAAATACGGAAAGTAGCTGAGGTAAAAAAAATATTAACGGCTTTTTCCGTAGAGAAGGAAATGGCTGGCAAGCTTTTGGAAGACAATAATTCATCGCTGCTTAATGAGCGGATACGCGCGATAAAGTTGTTATTGCGTCCCGGAATTGGGTTGAAAGAAATGATGGGCGCAATTCCTGAGCTCGCAGAAGCAATCGGAACCGGCGTTGATCCCCTCGTATTGGAGCAGGTGGAAATACAGGTAAAATATGACATTTACATAGAAAAAGAGCAGGAATTGGTAAAGAAAATGTCTGCATTGGAAGGACTGAATATTCCCGAAACCTTCAATTATGACAAACTAACCGCCATTTCTACTGAAGCCCGGCAAAAACTGAATAAAATAAAACCACGCACACTTGGCCAGGCAAGCCGAATAAGCGGCGTTAACCCAAGTGACGTTCAGATTCTAATGGTATTTATGGGCAGGTAGGGGTCGTTATAAATTGGCAAGGCTAATAAAGTAAGTTCTGTCATATCGCCGAGTATTTTTCTGTTGTTTTCAAATGTGTCCCGATGGCTGAAGTTATTTTGTTCACCTGCCTTTAACGCGAAACTTTTATTGCATAAGCGCTATGGAAATAAAAGCCGCCATTCTCTACTACTGCAAATACCAGGAGCGCTGCCATTCGGAAGTGCGCAATAAACTATTTGAATTAGGCTTCAATTCTTCAGAGGCAGAAGAACAGTTGGCAAAATTAATAGAAACCGGGGTGCTCAACGAAGAGCGCTACGCAAAAGCATATGCCGGCGGCAAGTTTCGCATGAAACAGTGGGGCAGGGAAAAGATCAGGCAGCAGCTAAAACTCCGTAAAATATCAGATTATTGTATCAGGAAGGCAATGGCTGAGATAAATGAAGAAGACTACGAGAACACATTAATAAAATTAACAATTAAAAAATTAAAAGAAATAAAGAGGGACAGAAGCGAAATGTCCCGCAAGTCAAAGCTTTACAGATACCTGGTACAGAAAGGCTACGAGCAGGATCTCGTTATGAAAGCAATAAATGATAACACAAAAAAAAGATAGAGAGAAATTTTTTTCATACCTTTGAATTACAAACGAATTTTATGGTGCAACAGGTTACTGAGGGGGTAAATATTATGGTAGAGACCTTTTACCAGCCCTCGCAATCCAATCCCTTGAACGCTGAGTATTTATTCGCTTACCAGATCACCATAGAAAACCGCACTCCCAATGCCTTAAAGCTGCTTAGCCGTCACTGGCACATAATAGACAGTAATGGTACCCACAGGGAAGTGGAGGGCGAGGGTGTCGTAGGGCAGCAACCCGTAATTCCGTCCGGGGGTAGCTATCAGTACACTTCTGCGACAAACCTGAATAGCGACATCGGCAAAATGTACGGTAGTTATATCGTTGAAAACCTTTTTAATAAAAAGAAGCTAACAGTTGCCATTCCCGAATTTCGCCTTGTTGCACCTCCTAAACTGAACTAAATGAATGCTGATTCGGATATTAAGATTATAGCTGAAAAATGGTTCGAAGCGTTCAACGAACAGGATCTTGAGAAGTTGCTCTCGCTATACGACGAAGACGCGCAGCATTATAGCCCCAAATTAAAGGTCCGGCACCCCGAAACGAATGGGTTGATTATGGGCAAACCCGCTCTGAAAACCTGGTGGCAGGAGGCGTTTGACAGTTTACCCTCGTTGCGCTATTGGCCCTTCGCGCTTACCGCAAATGGAGAAAGGGTATGCATGGAATATATCCGCAGAGTGGAAAATGAGCCGGATATGCTGGTAGCCGAGGTACTACAGGTAAAGAACGGCCTGATCGTCGAATCCCGGGTTTACCATGGCTGAAGCAGGTCCGTGCTAAAACTTCATTTCCCCGGTCTTCTGTCTCAGCAAAGCGTTTAGGTTTTTCCATATTTTCACTTGTTTGGCCACTTTTGTCAGCGTTCCAAGAGATACAATATGTTGATCTACCGACTCAATAAGCGGCTCTATTACCTGCGTACAGAAATATTTTGATGCGGCAAGCTTCCTTTCGTTCATCTTTGCGTCATCAGATTCGTTGTTCAAAGCGCGTACCTGCCTGTGGAAACCTTCTGCATGGGCTTGAGCCTGCTTCAGTATACCCGCTATCTTTTCATTCAGGGCGATATTTTTTTCCTTAGGGCCTGTTTTTCTTTTCAAAAGCTCAGGTAGAATTTGTTCTGTAGCGCGTATCAGCTCTTTAAATGAAAACACCCTGCATAGCTGGGAAACAGCGGCCTGGCGTGTGCTTTGCTTCAAGATATCCTCCAGTTCCCCCTCCTCATTTTCAGACTCCGCGTAGGCCACCACCCTGTCATCTACTATTACATTACTTATATTTAACTTGCTTCGCAGCACCAATCCTTCCATACTGGTACAGCGGCTCAGCGCTACATATACCTGCCCCGGCGCAAACGACTGGTTAAGGTCTACTATGGCCTTCTGTAAAGTAAGCCCCTGGCTCTTATGCACGGTTATTGCCCAGGCCAGCCGTATAGGATATTGTGTAAAGCTGCCAGACTCCTCCTCCTCAATTTCCCCCTTTTGCTGGTTCAGCGTATAGCGCATATTTTTCCATGTCTCCTGTTCCAGCAGCAAGGGGTCATTCTGACCCTCGTCAGAAAATGTTATCCTGATACCCTCGGCATCTATCTTGGATATCTGCCCTATCTTGCCATTGTAATATCTCCTGGGTGTTTGCTGGTCGTTCTTCACAAACATGATCTGTGCCCCTTCCTTTATCTGCAGCACTTCTTCCGTTGGCAGATTTTTAGGATTGAACTCATTTGTGATCGTTCCCTTGAAACTATGGATAGGGGTGTTTAATTGCTGTAGCGCTTTTTGGTTCACATCATCCGCTATGCGGTTGTGGGTGGATAAAATAATATACCCCGGGTCTTTTCGCGGGTTCGGGTCATATTGCAGGTTTAGGGTATCAACATCCTGCTGCACCACCTTGCCGTTTCTTACACGGTTAAGGATGTCTATAAATGCCTGTTCTTTCTGGCGGTAGATTTTTTTCAGCTCTATATACAGCGGCGGGTGATGCTCTAAAACTTTTGAATCAAAAAAGTAGGGGCTTGCATAGTAGTTGCGTAGTATCTCCCAGTCCTGTTCCTGTGCCACTGGCGGCAACTGGAATAAATCTCCTATAAATACCATCTGCACTCCGCCAAAGGGTTGCGCCCAATTTTTGCGCACATGCCGGAGAACAAGGTCCATAGAGTCCAGCAGGTCGCAGCGCACCATGCTCACCTCATCTATGATCAGTAGTTCCAGCTTGCGCAGCAGTTTTAATTTTGTTTCCCGCAGGCGAAGGTTTGCTAATAATGAATGTTTGTCCTGTGTGCCTTCTCCCTGTCTGCCAAAACCGCCGGCGCTGCCCGGCACAAATGGGCCAAAAGGCAGTTGCAGAAAGGAATGTATGGTCTCACCGCCCGCATTAATGGCAGCCACTCCGGTTGGCGCCACTATAGCGCATTGTTTGCTGGTTTGTGTCCTGATGTATTTTAGAAAAGTAGTTTTGCCGGTGCCAGCCTTCCCGGTAAGAAAAAGATTTTCTTCAGTGTCCCTCACAAAAGAGACCGCCTTTTGAAAAATGGAATTTCCAGTATCAAGCGGTTCGGCAGTATTAGTAGTCTCAGCAGGCATTGTCTAAAAATAGCAAATTTGTCTGTACTCTTAAAAAGTAATGAGCAATTACAAAGGTATTTGTGTTTCGCATCCTGCCCATCTTTTTATCCGGAAAATCCTGGTTCAGACAACAAAAAAACGCCGCCCTAAGGCAGCGTTTCGAATATAATGGATTGAAGAGTTGCTTAGTTATAATTTACAGTTACCGGAACGCCCGTTGCGTTGGTGTAAGTACCTGCAGGCTGTGCTGCAGTTACGCTGAGGGTAGCACCAACTGTAAGTGTTTGTGTGCCGCCTGCGCTTAAAAGACCGGTTGCTGAAGGGCTGCTGGTGAAAGCAGTAACGTTCATATGGTCTGAAGTTGCATCAGTGATCACAACTGTGGCAGAAGGCAATGTGATAGCGTAAGTGTAGCTGCCCTGGCCGGAAACTGTGAAGCTGGCTGCAGAAACAGTACCTGTGGTAGCAGGAAGGGTAACACCACCACCGCCGCCTGTAGTACGTGTACCGGCAGGAGCGAGTATTGCAGTACCTGCAAGCGAAGCAGAAACGGCTACGTTACCGAAGCTCATGTCTACCGTCTTTACTATAGAGATAGGAGTGATGATGGTAGCAGAGGCAGAAGCTGTTGCTGTTGCCTGCGCAAAGGATACATTAGTACCTGCGATGATGATTGCTGCTGTTACGATTGCTTTTGATAAGTTTTTCATTTTGTTTGTTTTTAGTTGGTTTGAGTGAGTTGTTTGATTTGTTAGGTATAATACCAACGATGTGCCAAAGTTGTAATTTATTGATAATCAAGTGTTTAAAAATTCCGCATAAATAAATAATTCCACAATTTGGATTATTTTTCCAAATAACAGAATATTCCACGATGTAAATTATAAAATTATCAAAGAGAAGGCTTTTTAGAGATAGCTTAAAACGAAGGCGAAAGAATAAAATATATTATGTATAAATCAGAATTATACTGATAATCGATATTATTCCCGACATAACAAGGCTCTTTAGTCACAAAATATTATTTGATACATTATCAACTATATAAACATACAATAAAAAATATTTATTAAAGCGGTCTAAAAAAGCATACAGCACTTTTTTGAAAAAGAAGCCTACTGTGCTGTGTTATACACACATTTTATAACATCAATTTTTAAATAAATTGTACACAGAAAATGGGGTTTTCAACGGACTCAAGTACCTTATAGTTGATTTTTCTCCCGCTTTGGCTTAATAACAGGCCTAATTCAAAATAACACAGCAAAATAACCAAAAACAGGGTGACTGTGCTGTGTCGCAAATTCCGGAAAACCCATACAGGCAAGGGTTAAGGTATTTTACAAAAAACATAACCTTTGTGTATGTGCTGTGTCCTCAAGTTTGTGCATTAGGTCATTGAGCCGTTGGGTCATTTTTTCTCCATTGAATCATTTTTTTTAACCCGTTTCAGGTCAATAATATTCATAGGGCTGCTCCTGAACCCGCTAATATTATTTTGGGTGAAGTGCAGCAGCTTTTCATAAAACAGCGGAACAATAGGCGCATAGCTCATCGCAAGGCTGTCCATCTTGCGGTATTGCTGCCAGCGGGGTGTATCAGGCATATTCAGGCTTTCATCATACCATCTATCGAAAGTAGCATTGCTGAACCGCGTATAATTTGGTGGCGCCGGAAAATGGCTGTTAAAGAAAACAAGGTAAGTTTCCGCATCCGGGTAGTCCGCCAGCCAGTCACCCCGGAAAACTATGGCTTTCGAAAGGCTCATTTGCTGTTTTAATACATTGGGCTGTATGATCTCAATATTTAAGGTAATGCCTACTTGTTGCAACTCGCTTCCTATAAAATTTACGACGTCTTCGAAATTATTTGCCACAAGCACTTTAATGGGTTTCAGGCCCTTACCATTAGGATAGCCGGATTGTGTGAGCAACTCACGCGCTTTTGCGGGATCATAGTTATATCCATAATGCGCCGCGCTATCATAGCCAGGCATACCGGCAGGAATAAAACCCTGTGAAGCAGGGATCTCCATGCCGTTTTTAAAATAGGTTACGATTTTTTGCCGGTCAATAGCATAATTAATTGCCCGGCGCACAAGCGGATCACGTGTCGGCTCACCCTTCATTGCCGGGTTCGTAGTGTCTGTAAGAAAGCCAATATATTCCGTGTTTAAGTAAGTGCTGATATCCAGGTGGAATTTATCGCGGAATTCTTTCTTCAAGGTCCCGTCCTTTGACAAAAGCAGGTCTTTGAAAGAGCCGTCTATATTATTTACAAAATCCAGTTTCCCCTGCAGGAACAACTGGAACTCACTTGCCCGACTCTCATTAAATGATACTTGTACTGCATCTAAATAAGGAAGTGGTTTACAAGAGGTATCGTGCTCCCAGTAATGCGGGTTTCTAAGCAGGCAAAGCGTGTTCCCTTCATCCCAATAGCTGAACGTGAAAGGCCCGGTACCACACGGATGGCTACGAAAATCTTTCCCCCAGTACTCCACTACCTCATGTGGCACTATATTGCAGTAAGCCATGCTCAGTATCTCCGGCAGTGGGCGAAAGGGCGTACGCAGGTTGACTCTGAACGTAGTATCATCAATAACTTCAAACGGGTTAGCTTCCGCAACCTTACCATTAAATATCCATGCGCCTGTAGAAGCTGTATTCAGTTCAATAATGCGGTTAAAACTGTAGGCCACATCGTGAGCAGTCATTCTTCTTCCGCTGCCATTTTCAAACAACGGATTGTCCTGGAAAAACGCATCATTTCGAAGATGAAAGGTATAAGCGAGGCCGTTTGCGCTTACTTCCCAGGTTTTTGCGAGGGAAGGTATGGTGTGCAGGTGCTCATCTGTTTCTACGAGGGTATTATAGATCATGTGGTCTACCCACATCATGTTCAGGTCTTTGGCGTATGCCGGGTCAATTGATTCCAGGTAGCCCGTGGCAATATTCAGGTGGAAGACGGAACCTCCGGCCCCTAAAGGGGGGTGCTTTGAGAATAAAACATTTGGCCCTGCATGCTTTCTGGAAATTAGAGTTAAAAGCAATATAAAAAAACCTGAGACGAGAATGAAGGCCCCAAAGGCTTTGACCATAGCACTCCCCTTTGCGCCACCGCTAAAGCTAACGGAGGCACGCGGTAGGGGCCGGGGGTTAATTTTGCTCATTAGTGCAAATTAATTGAAATGCTCGTTAAATTTGAACAAACAAATGTATGGCTACAAAGCTTTCCGTTAATATTAATAAGATAGCTACCCTGCGCAACAGCCGGGGCGGCAATAATCCTGACGTGGTAAAAGCGGCAATTGACTGTGAAAAATTCGGGGCGGATGGGATCACAGTGCACCCCAGGCCAGATGAGCGGCACATCAGGTATAGCGATGTAAGGGAGATCAGCAAAGTGATCACCACCGAATTCAATATAGAAGGCAACCCCCGGGAAGATAAGTTTGTTAGCCTTGTGTTGGAGGTAAAGCCGGCACAGGTAACATTAGTACCGGATGATCCGGGCCAGCTCACATCAAACCATGGATGGGATACCATAAAAGAAAGAGAATACCTGCACGGGATAATAAGCATATTTAAGAAGGCCGGGATAAGAGTGTCCATTTTTGTTGACCCAGTGGAGCGTATGGTAGCGGCCGCGGCCGACGTTGGTACAGACCGTGTGGAATTGTACACCGAAGGATATGCGAAAAATTACCAGTACGACAAGGACAAAGCCGTGTCGAAATATATAAGAGCGGCGGATGTAGCCGCGCATAATGGCCTTGGTCTCAACGCCGGTCACGATCTTGATATGAAGAATCTACAGTTCTTTAAGCAGTCAATACCCGATCTGTTGGAGGTATCTATCGGGCAGGCACTGATTTCAGATGCTTTGTACTATGGATTGGAGAATGTTATACAATTGTACAAAAGGAAACTAAATGGCCACTAAACAGATTCTATCATGTAACTTAGTATAATAATAAATAGGCGCTTATGAATCAGTTTAAAATGCTGGTATGTTCCGGCATATTTACATTGTTCCTTTCAGGAATGGCAAATGCCCAACGCTATTTTGGAGTGGCAACAGGTGACTATAGCGCTGTAAACAGCCTCTACCTGAACCCGGCAAATATTGCAGGAAGTAAAGAAAAAGTTGTCATCAGTTTATTTTCATTTGGCATTGCAGTTGACAACAGCCTCGGTACGTTTTCTAAATTAACTGACATAACAAGCGGCAATACCAATGCATTTAACAATTCCGGGACGAAAGATTTTAATATGCTGATCCCGTCAGCTGAGATCCGGGGCCCGGGCGTTATGATCGGGTTAAATGACGATCACCAGCAAAGTTTTGCGCTTACCACGAGAATAAGAGTTATGAACCAGTTCAATAATTTTGACCAGTCACTCTATACCTTGGTCACGAACCCCACTCAAAACAATAACCAAAATTACAGTTACCAGACAAGCAATTTTAACTGGACCGCCCACTTGTGGAGTGAATTAGGACTAAGTTATGGGATCGTAATACTGGACCAGGATAATAGCCAGCTAAAGGCAGGGATCACGCTGCGGTACCTGGGTGGTATAGATTACCTCGGTTTGAAAGGAAATAATCTGAACGTAGACTATAAGGCCGGGAATGACACATTTTATGCTTCACATTCAGATCTTGAGTTTGCCAGCAATATTATAAGTGCAAAGAATGCGATTACAAATGGTGTCAGCTCATCAAGCCTGCTAAGCTCATTTTTTGGCTCAAAAGCAGGAAGCGGCCTTGGTGCTGACATAGGCGTAGTTTATACCTACCGTTTAGGCGATAATGGCCCCATAGGCGCGAATAGCAATTCAGTTGACGGGCATAAAATAAAAGTATCGGCAGCGGTTACAGATATAGGTTCTATTAAATATAAAGAGGGAAACAATTTCGTGGTAAATGTGACGGGAAATGGGTATGTAACCGGGCAGGGATTATCAGATAATTCGGATAACTATAATGACTTCAGGAATTACGCGGTCAGCCATGGTTTTACGGCAGATACCTCATCCAGGTCTGTAAAGGTGCATATGCCTACAGCCTTATTGATCGGTGGAGATTACCAGGTGTATCAGCATATCTACGCCAACTTAACTTATATGGCTAATCTTGTAAACCGCCAGATCTTCGGTAACTCCTATTACAGCCAGTTAACAGTAACACCACGCTTTGATATGAAAATTGTCAGCTTTGGGCTGCCAATTACCTATAGTATGCTGGCTCACGACGTTAAACTTGGCTTTGGTTTTCGTGTCGGCGGCTTTTTCTTTGGCAGCGATGATATGCTGGGCTTTTTCAGCAGTAATCAGCATGGATTAGGATTTTATTTTGGAGGCTGCATACCAATATTCAAAAAACAACCCCAGGCAGAAATAAGATAATAACCCATATATTTTAGTTTTGCGATAATATTATTACTTTACAGCCGATTTTATAGGGCTTAGGCTGGAGTAAAAGCTATTCAATGAAGCGTATTTTTTACCTGAATCTTTTTACGGCGGGGTTAATCTTGTCTTCAGTTTCCGCTGATGCCCAGTATGATTTTGGCATAGCTACCAGTGACTGGAGCGGAACAAACCAGCTTTATCTTAACCCGGCCAATATAGCTGATAGCCGCGAAAGATTTACTGTTGATATCGCTTCACTTAATGCAGGATTGTATAATAATCTCGGTTCTCTGAATAGCGGCGGCGGCATCATAGGCGCATTATCAAAAGGGAACTCAAGTAACATTTTCAATTACTCCAATAACAGCAGCTTCAGCCTTATAGCGCCCTATGCACAAATTAATGGCCCCGGGTGCACAATAACTATTAATCACAAGCACAGTATTGCGCTGACTACAGGTATAAGTGGCATGAATCAATTTGATCACTTTAACCAGTCTTTATACAGGATCATCAATGATTCTGCTTCTGTTCCGCAGGGAAATATAGACCTGACCTCGCAAAAATTTAATTATACAGCCCAGGTATGGAGCCATGTAGGGCTTAGTTACGCGGGTGTGATCTATGAAAAAGGACATCATCAATTAAAGGGAGGAATAACGCTCCGTTATTTAGATGGGCTTGGGTATATCGGGCTTAAAGGAAATAATTTAGATGTTCATTATAGGAGCGGCAATGATTCGGTCTTTGTAAAAAACTCCGATATAGAATTTGCAAGTAACGTACTTAGTACCAGGGGTGCCGTTTTAAATGGGGTTACCAACAATAGTTTTCTTTCAGAATTTTTAGGTGCGAAGAGTGGCAGTGGAATAGGTGGGGATATCGGCCTGGTATATGAATATATACAGGACACAGCAGAAGGCAAGTACGACCTGGATGGCAAAACAGATATTGACCGTACCCGGAACAGGTATAAACTACGTTTGTCAGCCGCGGTAAGAGACCTTGGGTCCATCAAATACAAGAGCGCAAACAATTCAAATTTTACTGTTACCGGCAATGGGTATATCACCGGCCAGGGGTTGAGCGATAGCGTAACAAATTATCAGAATTTCCGTACTTATGCCATCCGGCATGGATTTACAGCCGATACGTCGCACCAGGATACAAAAGTACATCAGCCAACGGCGTTGGTGCTGGGTGCAGACTACAATATTTACAGGCGCTACTATGTAAACGTTACCTATATTGGCAACCTGGTAAACAGGCAGGAATTTGGCACGTCGTTTTACAACCAATTGACTGTTACGCCGCGGTTCGATTCCCGCTATGTAAGTGTAGGGTTACCCATATCATACAACTCTCTCGCGCATAACTTTATGTTGGGAGTGGGAGTGCGCTACAGGGGCTTCTTCGTCGGAAGCGACGACGTGCTGGCATTGGCATTTAGACGTCAATATGGGTTTAATTTTTATTTTGGCGGCTTTGTACCCATCTATAAAACTTTGCCTAAAGGCAGCTCCCCCCATTTTCCTCCCCCGGAACCTGACATGGAACATGGTGGAAGTGTAGATACGACTGCGGGATGCATTTATGTTTTACCTGAAGATTTTTCAGCGCTAAAACCTGTAAAAAGAACAGAAAATCAGGATACCCGGAATTGGCAAAATAACAAAGGAGGTATACTACCTGAAAACAGTATGGCTTTTACCAAAAAAGATTGATAAGTGTCTGCTTAAAAACGCATAACGGCAGATACCGCTATAGTTGAAACCGCGAACTGTGCTTGATTAATATGTAAAAATTGCGCGGGAACCTAAGGAGTTGTGTTAGATGAAGATAATTTTCAGGGCTCCTATCAAAACAATAACAAGTATAAATCCAATAAGCACATAAGTGGTGATATCAGAATTATATTTTGCAATGTCTGTAAATCTTGATTTCATAAGTCAAATTTAAAGAGCATTCCCCATTTCACCAAAAAATAATTGATAACTAATAGCTTACATCATAAATTATATTCGTATTTAATGCTTTAGTTCAGCATCACATATCATCTATCTCTACCATCTCATCTCTAACCGGTCGTATCAGTTCATATCGCTTTGCGAAATTGCACCAATGGCAATCTTCTTTCCCGCAGCCCCGGTCAAATTCATGGTTCATAATCCTGCTGTAACTGTCTTTTAGCTGATGCATTACTATTTCTTCATCGCTGGCAAAGACCGGAACTACGATTTGTTTGTATGCTCCGTTTTTATTCTTCTGCACAAAATCGAACATTCCTGTTGTAACCTTCCAGTTTCTTTCTTCGTAATTTTCAAGCAGTAATTTGTAGAACACCATTTGCCGCCAATAGTCGCCGCCTAGTGGCGCTTTTTCGTCAGGTCCCGAGGTCATGGGGGTTGCAGACTTATCAGGATCCCCGGTTTTATAGTCCACTACTTTACAGCTATCCCCGCTCAGTTCCATCTTATCAATTTTCCCCGTTACCGGCACACCATCAAGGATATAGCGCGGCACTTTAAATTCTATCTCTACTTCTTTATGAAAACCAGGTACGTAGTGGTCATAATATTCTGAAAGCAAGGTATGCCCCTGCTCCATCCTGCGGTCGAACTGCACCGGTGTAAAACACGAAGCTTCCGAATACAAAGCAGCATTGAAAGCGCCTAATACATGATCCTTATCCGGGAATTCGCCATTCTTTTCCTTCATGTCGCGGAACATTCGCTCCAGCGCGTAATGCACTGCACTGCCAAATGCAAGCGCGTCATTTTTTTGATAGGGGACTTTCAATATGGTTTCATAATAGAAAGCAAGCGGGCAATTTAGGAATTTAGATAATGCTGTATAGCTCATGATGAACTGTTGCAGTACACGTTCTACCCATTCTGCATTGGCCATTTTTATTCTCACTTCAGGCACAGGCTGCATAGCCCATTCCATATGTTTTATTAGTTCTTGGCTGGGTACAGTTTGTAATACTCTTTCCTCCGGTGTAAATATCTCGTCTATGAATACCGAGGTTTCAAGCGGTTTGCCTGCGTTATCATTTACAGCAAAAGAAACCTGTAAATGTTTTTTTGCCCGCGTGAGCGCTACATAAAAAAGCCGCCTTGCTACCTCCACTTTATATGTTTTCTCAGCGTCCTCATCCGTTGCCGTTATAGTATCCGGCATCCTGTATTCATTACCGCCGCCTTTTTTCTTTTCCCAGAAATTTTTAGTGCAGCCAATAAGAAATACGTATTCAAACTCATTTCCTTTTGCGCCGTGCGCCGTATAAAAATGAACGCCATTTTCATTTTGTATTACACGCTGTATAGGTACCGGGATATGCTCGTCATTCATCTGGCTCACCATTTGCAGCAGTTCCGCAGGTTTTATTTTCAAATTGCGGGCATAGGTCTCTTTTACAAATTCGAAAAAAGTATGCAGTACCTGTATATTCCACACATGGTCGGTAGTTCTTACAAGATGAGCCACAATACCACTTTCGTGCACTATCTTTTCTATAAGTAGCGGCAGCGGTAAGCTCAGTTGTTGCCTTTCCCATTGGTCCAAGCTATGGCCCAGCCGTTGCATGGCCTTCGCTGATTTAAGGTCTAAGGATTCAAGCAGTAGCGGATTGGAGAGCAATAGTCGCCATCTCACGGGGCCTTTCTCTTTTCTGTTAGCTTGTATATAAAGAGATAACAAAGCTATATCCGTTGGGTCAATGCCATAATAAGTACAATGCATGATCTCAAATAAAACCTCCTCGCCATCAAAAGGTTTTTTGCGTTCCTCATCGAGGTAGCGTAGTACATTTAATACTTGCTCAACAAGGGGATGCTCTAAAATATTTACAGGCTTCTTTACATTGTACGGTATTCCTTTGCGCTCCATAAGCGCCATAATATTTTCGGCCTGTTTGTGCTGTGCGTATATTATAGCCACTTCCCGCAGCGATACTCCGGCTTGTTGCAGCCGCTCTATTTGCAGCACTATATCCGCTTCCTCCTGCAGGATATTAACGTATGCTTTAACAACGGGACGTATAATTTCGGTTCCATCATTAAAGCGATCTGCTTTTGCAACAATATTTTTGTCCAGTTCCAGCTCATGCAACTGGTGAATAAGCCGCTTCCGGTTATTTTGTATCGCTGCCATTGCCTTATCGAGTATCGCCTGCGATGAACGGTAGTTTTCAGGTAACACAATGATTTTTATATGCTGTTTGTACCGTTCGTAGAAGTCTACAATATTGCGTATACGTGCCCCCTGGAATTCATAAATACTCTGGTCATCATCCCCCACCACAAAAATATTAGGGTCTTCCCAGTAGCTGGCAAGCAAGTTAAGCAATTCATTCTGAGAGCCGTTAGTGTCCTGGAACTCGTCGGCAAGGATGAACTGGTAACGTTCCTGGTAGCTTTGTAAAAGAGCGGGACGTTGATTAAATGCGTCAAGCACCCAGATGATCATATCATTGAAGTCATATCTTCCTGCTTCTTTCATCCTTGCTTCATAATCATAATAAAGCAGCGCAGCAGCGCGCGTGTCTTCCATTTTTCTCACCTCCTCGTCAAGCTGGTTTTGTTTCAGGTCACCCTTTTTATATCCCTTCACTGCTTTTTTATAAATATATTCCTCCCGGTTTGGCAGGTCGTTTATGTAATCATTAATGGCAGAAGATATAAATTCAGGGATTAGGTGTTCTCGCTTCATTACGTCAAAAAGCCGGTTTATTTTGCCGGCGTCAAAATAGATATTTCCGCTTAGCTTTCGTAAAGCGTGGCCCTTAGGCAGCTGTTCCAGCATTTTATACAGCAGCTCCGTCCGCTCTAGGTCGCTTATCGGCTGTAGTGTGCGCTGGCTGAAATACTCGCTGTTATTTTGAATTACATTATTGCAGAAGGCGTGGAAGGTGTGGATATTAACCCTGTGAGCAGCCGGACCAATAATATTCACCAGGCGGCGGCGCATAGAGTTGGTTGCTTCATCTGTATAAGTAAGGCAAAGTATTTCCTGGGGCTGCACCTGTGCTTCGCTTTGCAGCAGGTTGGCGATGCGCATGGTCAGCACTTCAGTTTTACCGGTGCCCGGCCCTGCTATTACCATTACTGCTCCATAAATGGTATCTACCGCTTCCTTCTGCCGCTCATTTAGCGTACTATATCGCTTCGAAAAAAGGTCTTCCTTGTCGGCCATCAGTTGTTATTGTAGTAAATGAAGTTAGCAAAAGGTTCCCAATATATGAAAATGGATATATAATGAGAGGGGGGCATAAAAATAATTTTTGAATTACCCAACAAGTAAAGTTAAAGATAAGTTTATAACAAATACACATTTGATTTTTAACACGGATAAGTGCTCCACTTAACATTAAATTAATATTTCGGTAACATTGCCGTAATAAGCGGATATTTCCTTTGTGCTCAATTAAACACACACACGAGATGAAAAAAACAATTACAAAGGTGAGCATCTACTGCTCTTTATTTCTGTCATTAGCAGGATCTGCTAACGCGCAAATGGATAGTTCCACTGAGTTTAAGCCAAGCGGCAGGTTATGGGGCTATGCCTTTTCTGATTTTGCTTACAAAGGTACTGCCGACAATATCGGCACTGCCGCTGCCCCTGTATCTCGTGGCGGCTCCAACCAATACACGGGAATGCCCGCCAATGCCAATACTTTCCAATTTCGCCGTATTTATCTCGGTTACAATTATGACATAAGCCCGAAATTCTCTGCTGAATTCCTCTTGGCAATGGAAGATGATTTTGGTAGTAATACAGGGGTCGGTTCGATTACTCAATCAGCACCAGGTGGTGTTGGTTCTGCGGGGGATCTTACCGCAGGTGGCAAGTTTGCTCCCTATGTAAAATATGGTGACATAAAGTGGAAAAACATCTTCAGGAATTCAGACCTTAAAATCGGGTCACAAGCTACTCCGTCTTTCGCAAAAACTGACAGGAATGAGCAGACAGCGGAAGAGGTTTGGGGTTACCGTGCAATAGAAAGAACAGTGTCGGACATCCGCCGTACTCCGTCTTTCGACATGGGTGCAAGCCTTCAGGGTTGGTTTGATAAAGATGGGAAATACGGTTATATGCTTATGGTTGGCAATGGCCAGAGTGCCAAGCCGGGAACCAGTATAGATAAATGGTTTTATGGAGACGTTTACGCAAAATTCTTCAACAAAAGATTAATTGTTGACCTCTATGCTGATTATCAAAGGCTGAATAACTGGGGGGTTTGGGTTCAAGGCCCTACATTAGGTGTTGAAAGTATTAACGGGCCTCTGTATCAATCCCGTAATATGACAAAATTGTTTGTTGCCTGGAATACAAACAAATTAACGGTTGGTTTTGAAGGGTTCCAGAATGTGGAGTTGAGTGGCTTAACGGTTGTTGAAACGGACAAGAATACCTATTATAAAACTTTTAGTGCTATGGCTTATTCTTTTTACGTTCGTGGCCGTATCGTTTCAGCGCCTAATGGCGACCCACGGTTAAATTTCTTTGCACGTTATGACAATTATGATCCTAGCGGTAATTTAAGTACGATAGTGAACGCAGCCACTACGTCAACTGTTAAGGTTAGTTCCGGTGTTTCAAATTATGACCCATACACAAAGGAGCAATTTGTAACTTTTGGTATTGATTATATGCCTGTTAAAAATGTTCATATTATGCCAAACGTTTGGCTAAATACATACAATAGCTCACTTAGCCAAACCGGAACCAATGCTGCAGGCCTGGCATATACCAAAATTGGTACCAATGAAGTTACCGGTATCAAAGGTACTGATGCTGTATACCGCATTACACTGTATTACATCTACAATCCAAAACAGGGGACAACTAAATATTAATAAAATAAAGTCGCAAAAATCTGCGCCTGTCAGCTAAAAAGCAAAAAAATAAAACCATGAAAATATTAAAAAAAGTAGCACTTGCCGGCCTTGCGCTTGCAATATCAGGCGGCACGATGCTCACAAGTTGTAATGGCTCAGGTTCAGGCTCAAAAGCTGATAGCAGTGCAAGCGCATCAGGCGAGGATAATACGATCATGGGCGCAGGTAGCTCATTTGATAATCCTCTGTTTTCAAAAATGTTTTCTGAATATAATAAGGCAAACGGCCTTAAAGTTAATTACCAGTCCATTGGTTCAGGCGGTGGCATCAAGGGGCTAACAGACAAGACCGTTGACTTTGGTGCATCTGATGCTCCATTAAGCGATGACCAGGCTAAGGCGATGACCGGGCCCGCAGTGCATATCCCCGTAACAGCGGGTGCTGTAGTGCTCAGTTACAACCTTCCTGATATGAAGGATACACTGAAACTTTCACCTGATGTGCTTGCAGGCATGTTCCTCGGCGACATCAAAAAATGGAATGATCCGAAGATACAGGCGATAAATAAAGGTGTAAAACTGCCCTCAACTGATATAGTGATCGCTCACCGTGCTGATGCCAGCGGTACCTCAAACATTTTCACTACTTATCTAACTAAGATTAATAAGGATTGGGAAACCAAAGTGGGAAAAGGCTCTTCTGTTAACTGGCCAGTTGGTTTAGGCGGCAAAGGTAATGAAGGTGTTGCTGGAACCATTAAACAAACTCCGGGTGCAATTGGATATATAGAACTGGCTTATGCCATTCAGAACAGTATGGCGTATGCTAAAATGCAAAATAAAGCCGGAATTTTCATTGCGCCAAGCATAGGGAGTGTTACTGCTGCTGCTAACATTGATATTCCGGCTGATGGTAAAGTTTCTCTTACCAACACAGAAGCCGCTGATGGTTATCCCATCTCTGGTTTATCCTGGGTTATTCTTTACCAGGAGCAAAAATATAATAACCGTTCCGCTGATAAAGTATCCAAAATGGTGAAGTTGCTGCAATGGATGATCCATGATGGACAGCAGTATTCAGGTGCGCTGAATTATGCTCCCCTTTCTGCAAAAGCCGTAGCTGTAGGCGATGCGCTTCTTAAGACGGTTACTTACGACGGTAAGCCGGTATTGCAATAATCAGCAATTCTTTTATAATGGACACACCTGTTAATAATGATCTGATTACCCGTTCCGGTATCACACTGGAACGGGTAATTAGTTCTGAAAAAATACGCGATGCAGTGAAAGGCATAAAGAGGATAAAGCGTTCGCACCGCCAGATAAAGGCGGAGAGCATTTTCAGGCGTACGCTTACAATAGTAGGGTTATCTATGGTGGTTTTGGTCTTTGGGATCATGCTTACACTCATTGTGCAATCGTTTCCGTCGCTAAAGGCATTGGGTGTTGGCTATCTTTGGGGCCAGACATGGGATCCGGTTAGGGATATTTACGGCGCGCTTCCTTTCCTTATGGGTACGTTGCTAACATCTTTTACCGCTCTTATTATTTCTATTCCTTTCTCATTTGCAGTAGCTATTTTCCTTGGCGAGTATTATCCAAAAGGGTGGCTCGCAAATTTTTTAAAAAATACGGTTGAGCTTATTGCAGCAGTGCCATCAGTTATCTACGGTTTCTGGGGGCTTGCGGTTTTGGTGCCTATTGTAAGAAGCCTGGAGGTATCTATTGGGGTACCATCCATCGGCTATGGTATTTTTACTTCGTCTCTTATACTCGCGGTAATGGTAATACCATATGCGGCATCTCTTGGCCGCTCCATGATACAGATGGTCCCTTCCAACCTGAAAGAAGCTGCCTATTCATTAGGCGCCACCCGGTGGGAAGTTATACGCAGTGTTATACTCCCGTATACCAGGTCTGGCTTATTTGCAGGTATCCTGTTATCACTTGGCCGCGCACTTGGGGAAACTATGGCTGTGACCATGGTAATAGGCAATACCCCATTGATGCCCAAAAATCTTTTTTCAACAGGAAATACAATGGCCAGTGTTATCGCCAACGAGTTGGGAGAAGCTGACAAAGCGGTATATAATTCTGCACTCATAGAGCTGGGGTTGGTGCTGTTCCTGGTAACCGTTGTTATCAATATGATTGGGAAAAAAGTGATCGGAAGGTTTACTAATGAATAGCTATGGGAAACAAAGTAAAATACAGGATCGGGAAAAGCGCTGGCTTCCAGGTATTGACGGTAGTTTTGGCGTTCGCTTGTGTAATACCGCTTATAGCCATATTGATATATATAATCAGGGCAGGTATCACTAAAATAAATTGGAATTTTATTACCAATGTAGAGAAGCCCGTAGGTGAAATTGGCGGAGGTATTGCTCATGCGCTATTGGGTAGTGTGCTTGTTATTTTCTTTGCCTCGGTCATGGCTATACCGGTCGGCATACTGTGCGGTATATTCCTTAGTGAAAACAAGAAGAGCCGCCTGGCTTACTGGAGCCGCCTTTCGGTGGATATTCTGCAAGGGGTACCTTCCATCGTTATCGGTATCGTCGCTTATATATGGCTGGTGAAGCCTTTTGGCTATTCAGCTATTTCAGGTAGCATAGCGTTGGCTATTATGATGTTGCCAATAATAATCCGTTCCACAGAAGAAACTTTAAAAATGCTGCCCGACACTCTTCGTGAGGCTGGTTTTGCATTGGGCATGCCGTTTCACCGGGTTGTACTAAAGATCATTGTTCCTTGCGGTATTAGCGGTATTCTGTCAGGCGTTATGCTTTCAGTTGCGAGAATTGCCGGAGAAACGGCCCCATTACTATTTACTGCTTTTGGTTACCAGTTCCTTTCGGCTAATATGGCCAAGCCTATGGAAACCCTGCCCCACCTCATATTTAAGTATGCAATTACTCCTTACAAAGACTGGCAGGACCTTGCCTGGGGCGCATCATGTGTATTGTTGGTGTGGGTATTATTATTGAACATTCTTACAAAGCTGATAACAAGAAAATGGAAAGTACAATTGTAAAGGCGATTAATTACAATGCTTATTTCGGAGATAATCACGTTGTAAAAGATGTGAATATCGAAATTCCTAAGAATAACGTGATCGCTGTAATGGGTCCGTCCGGCTGCGGTAAAACTACTTTCCTCAGGGGCATTAACCGTATGCACGAATTAATTCCCGGTGCTACTGCCAAAGGGCAGATCATGCTCAACAATGAGGATGTAATGGAAATGCACCCCATATTTGTGCGGCTTAAAATTGGCATGGTGTTCCAGCGGCCAAATCCGTTTCCCAACCTTAGTATTTATGACAATGTGATCGCTGGGTACAAATTGAACGGCATTAAATTGCCAAAAGCGGAGAAAGACAAGATAGTAGAACATTCTCTTACCCGCGTAGCTTTGTGGAAAGAGGTGAAAGATTCGCTTACTAAAAAAGGTTCTTTTCTTTCCGGGGGGCAGCAGCAGCGGCTTTGTATAGCACGTGCAGTAGCTATGGAGCCGGAGGTTTTGTTATTCGACGAGCCAACATCGGCCCTCGACCCTATTTCTACTTCCACCGTGGAGGAGTTATTTCACGAACTGAAGAAAAATTATACGCTCATCATTGTAACGCACAATATGCAGCAGGCGGCGCGCGTAAGTGATAAGACAGCGTTCTTTTATGTCGGTGAGCTGGTGGAGTATGACGATACAAAAAAAATGTTTACCAATCCGTCGGATATACGTACTCAAAATTATATTACTGGAAGATTTAGTTAATCATTAAAATACTATTACAACAATGACACAGTTGGAACATGAAATAGAATCAATAAAAGTGGAAGTGGTCAGCATGTGGAATCTTGTCGAGTCCCAGTTAAAAAAGTCAAGAACCGCCATGCTTAATTTTGACAGGGACCTCGCAAGAGAAGTGGTGCTTAAAGAAAAACGCGTAAATGCCTTTGAGCTTAAGCTTGACCGCGACTGCGAGGATATCTTTGCGCTCTACTGCCCGGTGGCTATTGATCTCCGTTTTTTACTTGCTGTGCTCAAAATCAATAACAACCTGGAACGTGTAGGCGATATAGCAGAAGGTATTGCGACTTATATCATTGAGTCAATCAACGACTTTGATCACAATTTATTTGTTGAAGCAGGCTTGATAAAAATGTTCGATGATTCTATCAGCATTCTGGCTGATTCGCGTGTTGCTTTTGAGAAAGAAGATACCATTCTGGCCCGTAGCATCTTCAAGAAAGATGAAGTGCTGGATGAAATAAACCAGAATGCAATAGACCGGATAAGTGCAGCCATTCATGGAGACCCGTCAATTATGAAGGACGCGCTTTATGTCCTCTCTATCATCCGTAAGCTGGAGCGTGTAGGCGACCAAACTAAAAATATAGCGGAAGAAATAATTTTTTATATAGAAGCAAAAGTGCTCAAGCATAACGAAGAAGTTACCGGGAAAAACTAATCACCGCATAAAGCACTTGCGTGTGTGGAGTGTGTAAAATCACGCTTTGTGCTTTATTAAAAAAGAAGCTATTCTAACAGGTAGCTTCTTTCTCTTTTCATTCCATTCATGGCAGTACGCCCTGATGGACCTTGATGCCACTTTAACGTAAAAGCTGGCGAGATAAACACATGATTCTTAACACCCCCCGCAGGCATTTTTGTCTTAAACTTTCCCGCTCACAATAATACTGAGTAACTTTGCCATTTAATACCGGTCACATACAAAGAACAATGGCAGAAGTTATTTTGTTCCCCTTCCCGGCGTTAGGAAATTACGAATATCACCAGAACACCATTTAGGTACTGTCGTTTTTTTAGTGGTTATTTTTGCAACGGAAATAAAATTTTTGGTATATAGATTATGGAGATAGTAAATAATAAAAAGCAGTTTCGCTTTGAAATGTTATTGCCCGATGGTGAATATGCAACACTCGACTATCGCTGGCTAAAAGGGAGTATGGTATTAATGCACACCCTGGTGCCGGTTTCAGAACGTGGCAAAGGGATAGGGGCACAACTTGTAAAACAGGTGCTTGGCTATGCCCGCGGGCAAAACCTTACGATAATTGTCTACTGTCCCTTTGTAGCAAAGTATTTGCACACTCATCCGGAATATAATGACCTAATTCAAAAATAAAAGACAGCGTAATAACTATGGACTAAAAAGCGATTGCAAACGATTTATACGCCATATGAGATAAATTTGCGGATCATTAATTTGTAGGGTAAGATAAAAAATATATTAAAAATATTTATATAAATAATCACAATAACACGAAGCACCGCTTAAAAAAGAGACGACTGCGCTATGTGTTTTTGTATCTAAACCGGAATAAAAT
>Ga0207081_1039_pt1 | contig 26415 bp, 21 predicted proteins | sample Alteio_BWMinHeat_59_FD_153524 | JGI IMG/M metagenome (GOLD analysis project Ga0207081, IMG submission 153524) | Enriched cells from forest soil in Barre Woods Harvard Forest LTER site, Petersham, Massachusetts, United States -... | ecosystem: Environmental > Terrestrial > Soil > Temperate forest >... | reverse complement strand
GAGATGATACTCGCTAATACCAGTGCAGGTACCGAAGTGATGACGCCAGACATGGCGATCTCCAAAGGCGCTATGGCATTGTTTGGTGAGAAGTATGGTGATGAGGTGAGGGTGGTAAGCATGGCGGAGTCTATTGAATTGTGCGGTGGTACCCACGTTTGTGCAACCGGTGATATCGGATTATTCAAGATTGTAAGTGAAGAAGCCATAGCTTCAGGAGTGCGCAGGATTGAGGCGATTACCGGAATGGTTGCGCTTGAGTATGCCAATACCAAAGAGCTCGCTCTGAAAAATATCGCCAATGCTTTAAAGTGTGCGGAGGCGGATATACTCACCCGGATAACCAACATGGCGGAAGAGAAAAGAAAATTGGAGAAGGATATAGCTGCGCTTAGAATTAAGCAGGCTCTTACCGCACAACCAATGCGTGAAAATATCGCTAATGTTGAGCTAATTATGCAGAAAGTTGATGGCATTCCTCCGCAAGACCTCAAAGCTGTTGTTGATATACTTATGAAAGGAACTAAAAGCGGAGTTATTGTAGTCACCTCGATTTTTGAAGGCAAAGTGTCGCTTATGGTTCATGTCAGCCAGGATTTGTTAAGCAGGTTTAAGGCGGGTGATTTGGCACGCGAAGCTGCCATAGAAGTCAAAGGCAATGGCGGTGGGCGCCCGGATTTTGCCCAGGCCGGCGGTACCGATATATCCGGCATCGACCGTGCTCTAGACAAAGTGCGCAGTACAATTGCGGGGGTTAAAGGTTAATATGACAACCGCAGTTATAATTGTTGCAGCAGGTGAAGGCGAACGGTTTGGTGGTGAGTTGCCTAAGCAGTATGCCAAGCTTGCAGGTAAGTCCATGCTTCTGCATTCCGTAGAGCTATTCTCCCGCTTGGAGAATATCGATCATGTGATTGTTGCGATCAACAGCAAGCATGAGCACATCTATAAAGCGCTTGCCCCCAGTATGCCAGAATATGTTTTTGGTGGTGCTAGACGTCAGGATTCTGTGTATGCAGGACTTACGGCGCTGGCCAAACATAATCCGGTCAAAGTGCTTACCCATGATGCTGCCCGACCCTTGGTATCTCCCCAAATTATCACTGAAGTGGTAGATATGCTTAATGACTTTAAAGCGGTAGATGTCGCGAACCCCCTGCAGGATACCATTAAGAAAAATGATGGAGGGATAGAGTTGCTCGACAGATCTAAGCTTTATGCCACCCAAACCCCGCAAGGGTTTTGCTACCCGACTTTGATGCAGCTATACGAAAAGTACAATGATCGCAATGCTACAGATGATATTTCCTTCGCCCTTTGGGCAAACCTCAATGTGGGGCTGGTCAATGGCAGCAAGCATAATTTGAAGATAACTACCCCGGAAGACCACCAATACGCCGAATACCTGTTCAAAATGAAAGCCCTTTAGGTGGCCTTGCTTTTCTTTTTAGGCGTAAGCGGGTTAAATCCAATTCAGTTTCAATGTAAATCTTCTCATCTTGCATAGTTTTTATAATATCTTTGCCTAAAGAAAAATTGAAAAATGCTATATATCTTTCTATGAGAGATAAGTTGCTTATAAAACAAGTAGTCATATCCTTATCATTCCTCGAAGAATAGACAGCCCAACCTTCAATATAGCCTTCATTATAGGCTACTGAACCCAGCACCGAAGTGATGTTACTGCTCTTCAACGCATCAGTGATTGTTTCAGTTGGAGATGCCGGCAAAATAAGTCTTTCATTCTGTAATAATTTATCAGGTATGAATTGATAAGTATTCATCACATCTTTTTCTATTACATACTTATTATAATTAAGATTGGTTCCTATGCGTAATATATTGCCATTATCCATAATTCTTAAATAAGCAAAGGAGTCTGCTCCTAAACACTCTAAAGGGGTGGTTATATCTTTTAATTCATTGATTATCTGTTCGTTAAATCCAATGACTTTATGCCTTCTTTCTAGCTCCTTGTCCATATCCATATAATTCCTTGAATGAATATATTTTCCAAAGCGATTCTAGAATAATGATATCCACTACCCAAATCACTTTTAAGCGCAAGTTCAGTCTATTTAGACGGGGAAGAATAGCATACAGAAAATAATTTAGCAATTGGCCAAAAGGAATGCTAATAACTTATTTGCATATTTCCTCCTTTTGAGGTAATCTACTCATAGTGTCCCCGGATGAGCCTCTGATTCAAGCGCGCCGGGGTTTTTTAGTCTCTAGGTGTTATACAATACACCAATCTTCTAAATTCTCTAAATCTTTTAGTTTTCATGCTCAGAAAAAATAGCCTACTCTAATGTGCCGTTGCCCAGGTTTTTCCCTTGCGTACATCAACAGTGATTGGGACGCTGAGTTGGATGACGCCTTCCATGGTTTTTCGTATAACTGATATCGCATTGTCTGCAATATCTTCAGGTACTTCAAAAAGCAGTTCATCGTGGATCTGAAGCGTCATGTATTTTGCAATTGATTCGGGTAGTCTTACCATTGCGAGTTTTATAAGGTCGGCAGCTGTGCCTTGCAAAGGGGCATTAATCGCAGCTCTTTCTGCGAACCCACGGATGTTAAAGTTCCTATCGTTGATGCCGCTAATATAGCACCGCCGGCCAAATAAGGTAGAGATGAAGCCGTGCTTTCGGGCGAAATCAATGCTGCGTGCCATATATTCCTTGATTCCAGGATACTGCTTAAAATAAGTATCGATATATTTTTGCGCGACATCTTTGGGAATCTCTAGGCGGCGCGCCAGACCAAAGCCGCTTATGCCATAGATGATACCGAAGTTTATGGTTTTTGCCTGCCGCCGCAAATTAGAGTCAACCTGATCAACAGGCACACCAAACACCTCTGATGCGGTGATTGCATGGATATCCTGGTTGTGCAAAAAGGCATCCTGCAGCTGTTTGATTTGAGCTATATGGGCAAGCAGACGCAGCTCGATTTGCGAGTAATCCGCAGATATAAGGATGTTGCCTTTCTCTGCAATGAATGCTTGCCTGATGCGGTGCCCTTCTTCTGTTCTGATAGGTATATTCTGAAGGTTGGGTTCCGTTGAAGAGAGGCGACCGGTAGATGCCACAGTCATCATAAATGTGGTATGTACGCGTTGACTCTTAGGGTCTATAGCTTTAGGTAAGGCTTCAGTATAAGTGGTCACAAGTTTGGAATATTGGCGCCACTGCAGCACGAAGTCAGCTATTTCAAACCCCTGGTCGGAGAGTGATTCTAATATGTCTGCCCCTGTGGAATAAGCTCCGGTTTTAGACTTTTTGCCAGCCGGAATACTCATGTCGACAAATAGTACTTCGCCAAGTTGCTTGGGAGAGCCTATATTGAATTCTTTACCCGCTAGCTTCCATATTTTTCCTTCAAGTTCAGCAAGGTGCTTTTTGAAATCAGATGATAAGCCGGCAAGGAAGTGGTGATCGAGTTTGACGCCGAGCATTTCCATTGCCGCCAGTCTGGTTATCATCGGCTTTTCAATGCGGTTATAGAGAGTTAGCACTTTGTGCTCGAGCAACTTGTGCTCTAGCTCAATAAATAAAGGCTCGAGATCTGCTGAGGTCGCGCTGTCTCTTTGCAAGTAAACTTCCGTCAGTTCCTTTAAGCTATAGCCATGTTTGCCAGTATCTAGAGCATAAGCCATAATCGCAACATCTTCTTCGCTTGCCAGATGAATGCCTAATTTGTGTAGAGTTTTAAAAATTGATTTAGCATCTATGAGAATTTTCCGTATACCGCTTTCCTCAAATATAGGCTTGAGTATATGCATAAATTCTATAAGCAAATGATCATCAGTACCCTGAAACAAAGAAGCCTGTTTACCGGTTGACTGTTGATATTCGCAGTGCAAGTTTCCAGAGCTTAAAGTAAAGCCATTTTGTCCCAACAGCATGCCCATGCTCCCATGCTTTGCTATTTGGGGAAGGAGCTTCTCTAATGTTGCCGGCTTGTCCAGCAGTTTGAATTTAATCTCAGTAGCAGCTGGTTTTGCAGGGGCGGCAGACTTACCCATTCTTGTCAGCAGGTTTTTAAATCCCTGCTTTTGCAAAAATGCGGCGAGCTGATCGCGGTCTAGCTCTTTAGTTTTTAGATCATTTAGCGCAAAATCTAATGGGGCAGCATCATCCAAGGTTATGAGCTTTTGTGAAAGGTAGGCATTCTCTTTGCCTTCTGCCAGTAGCTGCTTTCGTCTAACTTGTTTGATTTTATCCAGATTAGCGTAAATACCATCCAGGCTGCCAAATTCATTGATCAGTTCAGCAGCAGTTTTTTGACCAATGCCTTTAACTCCTGGTATGTGATCAGAGCTATCGCCGATCAGTGAGAGCACATCCCGAACCTGAGTGGGGAGGACATCAAACTTTTCCTTTACCTGAGTGCCGCTGATCTCCCGGTCACGCATAGCATCAAACATTTTAACCTTTTCTCCGACTAGTTGCATGAGATCCTTGTCAGAAGAGATGATCTTTACTTCATGGCCAGCAGCTACTGCAGCTTTAGTATAAGCAGCTATCAAATCGTCGGCTTCATAGCCGGGTTTTTCAATGGTAGAAATGCCAAAGGCAGCGATAACTTCCCGGATAATTGGGAATTGGGCAATAAGCTCCGCAGGGGCTTCTGGCCGGTTTGATTTATATTCTGGATAGATATCATGGCGAAAGTTTTTCTGACCCGAATCGAGTATCACAGCCATCATATCTGCTTCGTGGTCATGTAAGAACTTATAGAGCATATTGGTAAAACCGTAGACGGCACCTATAGGAGTCCCATCATCTCTCGTCAACGGGGGTAGAGAATGGAATGCCCTGAAAACAAATCCATAACCATCAATGAGATAAAGCTTCATAGAAAATACCTGCAAATTTTAGTTCATATTGTTGAGTTTTCTATACCAATGGCAAGAGATATTTTAAAGAAGCATTATATAATTGATCTAGCTATGCTTGTTTATGGCAGGCAGCTGTCTTTAATTTATCGACATTGCACCAACACAGGATGCTGCTTGTCCGGAAGGGTTGTAGCTAAATGGCCCAGTGGCAGCTGTATATAATAAGCACGAATTTGCTATAGTTGAAAAACCTTCAAAAACTCTAAAACTACCGCTAGCGGCTCCTTGAAATAATCCGGCTGAATCTATATGGCCGTCATCTATTTTTTGATCAATATTATAGGAGTCTATAGGGCTCAATCCACCATAATCAGGCAGATAATATACAAGTGTTGGTTGTTTAGCTCCAATCAAAATAACATTAGTAGTGCCATTATCCCAGAATGTATCAGTCGTTTCACTTAATCCGTTTACCGAAGTATCGCCTAAAGTAAACAAATAGCCTACGTTACTATTAATTTTGCTGCCTGGTATATCAACACCTATAATTGATGTGGTTGTAGTAGGATCATTTGGATTCACTGCGCCTGGCAGCCCAGAAATCATCTCAGCAAGTGATAAATGCTTCCAAGCAGCTAGGCTTTCACCAGGTGCTCCTCCTGCACCAGACCACGTGCCGATCGCCCCATCGCCATTGCCATTACATGAACCAGGCGTACTTGTTGTGTTTGTGCCACATTTTGCGCCCCAATAAGCATATGCATTTGACATGTCTCCCGGCACTTCATTATATCTGTTTAAAAAATTATTATAGGCAGTAGCATAATTATTGAAATCAGAAATTACCGAGTTTAATGATGCCTGTTTAATCAAAGAGGTGCCAGCAGCAACTCCTGAGATTAGCAACCCTATTATAATAATCACTATAGACAATTCAACTAATGTAAAGCCTTGGGTGTTTATTTTATTGTAAATGCGCATAACCCTCACCCTGCAAAATTCTGTTCCTAATTAAAGATAATGCAAAATAGTTAACAAGAAATTAAAAACATCGGCATTTTATTAAATTGGCCTGCCGCGAAGCAGGAAAAGCACTTAATACTTGAATATTATAGACAAACCTAGTAACCTTGGTTTTATTTTTTAAAAGGTTCCCTTTATGAAAAAACCTATTATCGGCATTACCCTGGATCATGAGACAAGCCAAGATTATTCAAAATATCCTTGGTATGCGCTCAGGGAAAATTATGCCGAAGCAGTTTGGAAGCTTGGCGGTGTGCCTCTGATGCTACCTCATTTTGTTGAGGCTACAGATCATTACCTCAAGCTTATTGATGGGTTGATAGTTACGGGTGGAGCTTTCGATATCGATCCTTCATTCTACGGAGAGAAAATAATCTCTGATAAAGTCACGATGAAAGACAAGAGAACTCAGTTTGAGATGGAAATTTGCCGGCAGGCGATTGAGATGAAAAAGCCTATCTTAGGTATTTGTGGGGGTGAACAATTGCTAAATGTTATTTTTAATGGCAGTTTGATTCAGCATATTCCAGATGCTATTGCCAATGTGCTGGAACACGAGCAAAAGAATCCTAAGCATGAGACCTCGCACTTGGTGAATGTGACAAGGGATACACTACTGCACCAGATTACTGGCAAGAGTAGTTTTTTGGTAAACAGCACCCATCATCAGGCAGTGAAGTCAGTAGGTGCAGGAGTGAAAGTGAATGCATTAGCTCCGGATTCTGTTATTGAAGGTATTGAGGTGTCTGATCACCCGTATTGCCTGGGGGTACAGTGGCACCCTGAATTCCTTACTACTGAACAGGATAATCAGATTTTTTATTCTTTCCTGACTGCTTGCCGTTAAACATTAGTCCCACCAGTCCGCCAACCATAAGGGCAAAGGTGATTGCTAGAAGCGAATAAGTAAGCGGGTAGTTTGCCGCAAAGTCGGCTAGAGTTTGAAAAACCTTGCCATTGCGTACCAGGAAATAGAGCTGGGTTTTGTCGGTAAGTTTCCCATGTTTATTAAAGCTAAAGATGTGCATATGATAAATGCCCGTTGGAACACTTTGCGGTACGCTGAAAGTCCCACTGAAACGGGTGTTTCCTGTAGTGAATATGGGCACCATTTCAGTTTCATAAAGCCCTGAATTGACTTTATATTTATAAAAAGCAGTACAGAAATCATGAATTTCTTGCGGGGATGCCGGTTCTTTAGCAAAGCAGCCATCTTCATTAAGTTGAAAACCCAGCGATCTCAAAGTCTCATAATTTGTTATCTGCTCTAAATCCTTGCTTGCAGCCATGCGATAGTATGAATGTACCAGCGGTAGGGTATATTGTTTGCTATTAAGCCACATGCCATAAAATTTTTCTTTCTTGATTACTTTATAGGCTTTTGAAGGGCCAAATAACAAAATGGCTATCTCTTCTCCTGAGCTTCGTTCTCCTTGAACAGTGATATCCATGCCCTTAAAGCTCAGGTCTTTTTCAATTATGACTTCAGATAAAGAGGCATTGGAAACGGAGGCCTGGACATTCGCCGCATACAATATAAAAACAGCTAGATAAATTAATCGATACATCATTTTACAATTTGAATTATTTGATAGGCATTATCTGATGAAATAAATATGCCATAGGCAAACTTTATACAGATTACAAAAATAACAGCGGCAAGTAAAAGTCGGTATCTTTCAGGATGAATGCGTGTGCCAATTCGGCTGCCAATTTGCGATCCGAAAACTGTGCCTAAAATCAAAATAACTACTAGGATGATATCGATATGTCTTTGAGTTAGTGAATGGAGAATGGTAGAAAGCACGCTGGTAAACACAATCTGAAAAATAGTGGTGCCTGAAATATACTTTTCCTTACACTACAGCAGATAGAGCATAGCGGGTATCATAATGAACCCTCCACCAATGCCTACAAGCGATACTAGAACTCCGCCTACCAGACCTATTAACATAGGGGTGAGAATGCTATGCATGCTGTCACAACTCCTGAATTTTGCCTGAAAAGGCAGTGAGCGGAGAAATTTTAATGGCTTCTGTTTCGTTGGATCATGCTTTTTTAGCAAAATGAGTATGGCGTCTTTAGCTGTGGTATAGGTGATAATTACTAATATTCCCAGGAAAATCATGGGGACAACTGTATCATCTTCCCCGTGGGCGCTAAGGTAATTAAAAATCTGCATGCCGAGTAAGCTGCCGGCAATACTCCCAATTAGCATTATAACAGCGAGTTTATAATCAACGCGGTCATGCCGGGCATAGGCGACAAAAGATGATAATGTGCCAGCGGTCATTTGATTGGTTGCAGTTGCGATAGCAACCGGCACAGGAACTCCAGAAAGCAGAAGATATGGGATCACAATCAATCCGCCCCCTAAACCAAAAAGGCCGCCGATAATGCCGGTAATCAGCCCAACAAAGATAAGTACCGGGACATTAGCATTGACTTCAGCTACGGGTAGATAGATTTCAAAAAAGCTCATGCTGCCTTATTATTAAAAGCAATATTTTTGCTTTTTAATAATTCCTGAAGTTCGCCATTAAAATACATTTCCTTGATTATATCGCAGCCACCCACAAATTCTCCTTTTACGTAGAGTTGTGGTATTGTTGGCCAGTTACTAAAATCTTTTATAGCCTGGCGCAAGGCAGGGTCTAGAAGAATATCTATGTCCTTGAAAGTGACCCCCAAGCGGTCGAGGATTTGGACTACAGTTGCAGAAAACCCACAATGAGGCAATTTTGCTGAACCCTTCATATAGAGTACAACATCGTTTTCTGAGATGTCTTTTTTGATTTGTGCAAATAAAGCGTCTGTCATTTTTAACCTATTTAACTGATGTTTTTAATGCTAATGCATGCAAAGTTGTGCCAACGCAATTTCCCAGGGTTTTATAGACCAGTCGGTGCTGGGCAACCGTATTCAAGTTCTTAAAGCTATCTGAAGCTATGCGCACTTCATAGTGATCGCCATCATTAGCGAGTTCGATCACCTCAATGTCAGCATTGGGGAATCCCTTTTGTAGCATTTCTTCTAATGTAGTCCTGGCTATTGGCATTTACTTTGCTCTCTCAACATATTCCATGGTTTCCAGCTTGATTATTACCTTGTCGCCAACACCAACAAATGGAGGAACCATGATTCTTACTCCGTTGGTGAGAAGTGCAGGTTTATAAGAAGAGCTCGCGGTTTGATTCTTGATAACCGGTTCACATTCGCCGATTTCAGCGACAATATTGCCGGGGAGTATTAAAGCAATGGGTTCTTCATTATAAGTTTCTAAAGTGACATCCATGCCCTCTTGCAGGAATGGAGCCTGATCGCTTGCGAGTTCTTTACTCACGATGCGTTGTTCATATGAAACTGTATCCATGAGGGTGAGGCTGTCACCATCAGCGAAAAGAAATTGGTAATCTTTTGCATCTAATTGAGCTCGCTCAACAGTTTCGCTGCTGCGGAAGCGGATATTGTTTTTGGTACCCGCCCGGATATCTTTCATCTCGACTTGCATAAATGCTCCACCTTTTCCAGGCTGGGTGTGCATGGTTTTTAAAACTACCCATAAGCGGCCATTATATTCTAGAAGATTGCCGACCCTAATATCAATTGCATTAATTTTCATAGTATTATTACTTCTGATTTAAGCAATAATCCTAGCATATAAAAGAGCAAATATCCATCCCGTATTTTAGCCTTGAGAAAAAGAGCTTAAAGTTCAATCCTATAATCTTCCGATCAACGCTGAGGCCAGAATGATTAATCCGAAGATGACATTGGATTCAAATTTGGCGGCACAGTTTTTAGGGCTATTAAGCTTGAGGGTCTGAGTTTGCCAATAGAGATGATAAAAGGCTATACCCCAGCCGACATAATAAAATATATTCATATGGGTTAAAAGCCCTACTAGCGCTAAGAACAAGCCAGTTAATTTATATAAAGTCCATAAGGCTTCAGGGGTTTTATCTTCCAGCTTTAAAGCCATAGATTTAACGCCAATATCCTTGTCATAGGACTTGTCTTGATGAGCATAGATAGTATCGTAGCCAATTGTCCAGCATACGGCAGCTATATAAAGAGCAACTGGGGTAAAAGATGGAGTGGTTTTAATAGTGTACCAGCCAATCAGAACCCCAAGGTTAAATGTCAGACCAAGAAAGACTTGAGGGAAATAAGTAAACCGCTTCATATAGGGGTAGAGCACTATAGGAATCATAGTGAAGAGACCGATTAGAATCGCGATTTTGGGCAGAATCAGGAGGATGCAAAGAGCTACTGTTAATAACACCGCAAGGAAGTACAGGGCATCCCGGAAACTGAGTTCGCCGGTAGCTATAGGTCGTGAGGCCGTGCGCTCTACGTGGATATCAAACTTGCGATCAGCAAGATCATTGATCACACAACCAGCTCCCCTTGTAACAACTGCTCCAATAATGAAAAGAGGAAAGTAGACTAATATTTGCCAAAAGGCTTCAGCAGCAAAAGCTAACGCCCATAGTGAAGGCAAAAGAGCTAGGCCAATGCCTGCGGGTTTGTCCATGCGCATGGCGCGCCAGTATACCTTAGCTCGCGCTTTGGTAAATTGTGTCTTGATATTGGTCACGAGCTTTTCTACCTGAATTCTTTCCATATTTATTACCCTTTTGTAGCTTTTTCATCTCCTGGCAAAACATACTTTGTTCCTTCCCAGGGACTCATATAATCAAAATTCCTAAACTCCTGTGTCAGGGTCACTGGTTCGTAAACTACTTTCCTTTGTTCGATATCGTAGCGCACTTCTACTTGCCCGGTTAGTGGAAAATCTTTGCGGAGAGGATGACCTTCAAAGCCATAATCAGTTAGTATACGCCTCAAATCTGGATGTCCGGCAAATGGAATGCCAAACATATCCCAGACTTCGCGTTCAAACCAGCCTGCGCTGCTGAAAATGCCTGTAACGGTGGGTACTATGGTCTGCTCATCTGCATGCGTTTTTACTATAATGCGCAGGTTATGCTCAAGGCTAAGCAAGCAATACACAACCTCAAAGCGCTTTTCCCGTTCCGGATAATCAACCCCGCAGACACTCATGAGCTGTTTGAAGCAACAGCTTTTGTCATCGCGTAAAAACTTGAGAAAGCCTGGTATTTCTTGGGCAGCAACCTCAACAATCAGCTCGCTATTTTCGATTTTGGCAGCGGTGATGTGTTTCCCACGCTTAGATTTCTCTAAATGGTTCTGGAGGTTAAGTAAGGTCTCGGTCATATCAGCATTTAATATCAATTTGGAATCAGTATAGCAAAGGAAGAAAAATAAACAATATTTCTGTAATCGCCGCTTCAGCAAAGTTGAAATGCCCTCCAAAGAGTTGAGTGTCCTAAAGCTTGGGTTTAAATCTCCTAGAGCACAATTAATGCTAAAACAATTGCGCGTGCTGTATCTTTGTCATATTATGCAGATGATTAGATTTGCAAAATTGATTGATTTATGAAAATCCTACATGTGGGAAATGGCAATTATAACCATCGTGGTGGGAAATACTATGATGTTGGTAGAAAGCTCAACAATGGCTTTGTCAGAAATGGGCATAATGTTTACTTCCTGAGCGACCGGGATAGTGCGCGCTCTGCTAACATTTTCGGTTCGCGTGTTCTGGGGAAGAAGAAGGCCAACAGTATTTTTGTCGACACCTGTTATAATTTTGCACCTGACCTTGTCTTATTTGGCCATGCTGATCTCATAACCCCGGCATCGATAGTTAAAGCAAAAGAACTCTTGCCGGAAGCCAGGTTTGCCCAATATAATGTCGACCCGATTTTTCGACCGCATAATATCGCAATGCTGAATAGCAAAGCCCCGCTACTGGATGCGACTTTTTGTACAACGGGAGGTGAGGCTCTGAGAAAGTTCGCTTCAGCAAACAATGTGGTTTCCTTCATTCCCAACCCCGTTGATCAATCTATTGAAGCGGTCAGAGGCTTTGAAAACTCTGATCAGCCTCATGATGTATTTTGGGCAATGCGTGGGCAAAAAGGCTCCTATGCTGGTGATCCCAGGGTTGAGCTACCATTGTTTTTAGAAAGCCAGAAGATTAAAATTGATTACCATGGTTTTAATAATAAGCCAGAGGTGTTTGGTGCAGAGTATTTTAGGCTCATTGCCAACTCTAAGATGGGTTTAAATATCAGTGTTACTTGCACCTATAACCCAGGTGAAAAGATTACTCGGGATGAGCTGTACTTATACTCTTCTGACCGAATAGCCCAGTTTATGGGTTGTGGGCTGCTGGTTTTTACAACAAGGGATAATGCACTAGAGGAGCTTTTCATCGAAGATAAAGAGCTGGTGTTCTTCTCGGATAGGAATGAGCTCAAGGAGAAAATTTCTTACTATTTGCAACATGATGAAAAGCGAAAAGCCATCGCCAGAGCAGGCTGGGATAAATATCATAGGAGCTTCAATGAATCCATAATTGCACGCTATATGGAAGAAGTGATTTTTAGAAACGCATTCTCGTGCCACTATCAATGGCCAACAACGCTCTTTGGTGCCGGGTGATGAAAATAATTAGACAATGTGAAAGTGATAAGCTCTTTTACCTGAGCTTTATGCTGTTTGTCTGCGGTCAGTATCTCCTGTCTTATAAAGCTTTAGGAGATATTCTCTTTTATGCAGTATTGCTTCCTGTGTTTATATGGCATTTTCGCAAAACGCTTATGGATGTTTGTTTTAAGCGCGATGATATGCTCTGCAATATTGTTTTGCTTTTATTTGCCTATATAATTGCGCACACCCTATTGTATCGGACGATTGACAAGTATACCCTTGGCATTATTGGCAGCACCATAAGCAATTATATTTTTCTAATCAGCGCGCGGGAGTATTTCTCAAGCTATAATCGTATCGATGAATTTTGTAAAATGGTTGTGATTGCGGCGGGCATCGGTGCGGTTCTCTCACTAATAGACTTTATGATTTTTTATCAGCCGGGAGTGAGGCTAAGACCATGGAATACTTCGGATCATGAAATCGCAGGGGCGAGTGTATATGCAGTTAGTGGCCTGGTTGCTCTTTATATTTTTCATATCTCGCAGATTTTGAAAGAAAAGCTTTATGCGCTTGCCGCTTTTGTCCTCATTTTTACGGTGATATTGCTTGCAGGGAGTCGGGGGCCGCTGTTGGCTTTACTTTGCTCAATCATGGTTTTGGGAGTCGCCTATTATCGACTTCGATTTGTGCTGGTGATGCTCGCATTGATAGCTATGCTTGGAGCCATTCTTTATTTTGGATATGACTATATGTCAGATAGTGTGCATATCCGTTATGGAGGTCTCATCAGGCCAGATGCTTACCGGCTATCAATCTTCCAACTGGCTTGGGAAAAGATCAAGGAGAGGCCGCTGCTGGGTTATGGTATGCGTGCATATTTTGATCACTATTCTGCCAGACAGCCGCACAATCTCTTTTTAGGCACGGCGTTTTATCTCGGGATACCGGCGCTATTGGTATTGCTGGCAATTGTTGGCTTGAGTTTTTATTATGTTCTAAAAAGCAAAGCTGATGACACTTATAAATATCTGGTATTAGCGTTATTAGTATTTGGGGTGTTGGGCTCATTAACTGATAATTCGCGCATTGTTCGGGCGCCATCTGCGTCCTGGTTGTTCTACTGGATGCCGGTTGCGATGGCAGTGGGCATACGTCACAAGGCTAAACCTGCTATTCGGTAATGCGTTGTAGGCCTTCTTTTAGGTAAGCATAGCCGGTAATCAGGGTTAAAAATGCAGCTATATATAATGCCGCCATTCCTATTAAATCAACATGCTTAAAACCAAGAGTAGGTTCGCCGAGGACTAAAAGGATTATAGCGATGAACTGAATTGTCGTTTTGAACTTCGCAAGGTTAGAGACGGGTATGCTCACTTTGAATTCAGCTAAATATTCCCTCAGTCCTGAGACCGTAATTTCCCGGCAAAGTATTAATATTGCCGGCACTATAGGTGCTCTCTGGAAATGGACTAGCATCATAAGGGTTGAAGCTACTAAGAGTTTGTCGGCAATGGGGTCCAGCACCCTGCCAAAGTTAGATTGTACATTGTAGCTCCGGGCTATTATGCCATCGAACCAATCAGTCAGACAGGCGAAAGTGAATATGCTCGCCACCATCCAGTGCCCAAATTTGCCTTCGAGATAAAAGGCCATAATCAATATGGGTATCAGCGCAATCCTGGTCAACGTCAATAAATTGGGAATGTCTCTGATCAATTAAATTTCCAAATTTTATTCGTAAAGCCCAATCTATCCCATCTAATTTTAATTGCCAAGATAATTGCTAAGGCTTGCGAAATATTATTTATGGCGGTTTAGCCGTGTTGTGGAGCTTATTTATTAAAAAACCACAGATAATTAACGGTTTGTTAAGAAATGGCGGAATATACTTAAACAAGCGTTAAAATTAATGAGAGCTATTTATGAAAACTTATATCGAAAGGTTATATAAAGCTATAAGCACTCAAGAACCTTTGGAAAATGTCATTGGTGATAAAATCAAACAGGCTTCAATGCTAGATCAGTATTATCAGGCTCTTATAAATGATAGTACCATAAGCCAAGAAGAAAAAGACCATGCAACTAGATTATATAAAGCTTATAGAAATACATATGCAGCATTTTTAGATACTGCTTCTAAAACTGAAGGCGTCAGTCAGAAATTCAGCCAGTATGTAGCAGCAAAAGAAGGGTTCTCAACTCTGGTTGATAAAGAAAAGTCTTTGGCTTTGCAAATGCTACAGCCAAATCAGGTAGAGGCTGATAAGGCATTTTGTGCTAAAAAAGTGGATGCGTTGAGATCATCTATTCAGGCGAATAAACAACGCCTGAGTCCAGATAAAGTTATAATGAACACAGCGCAAAATATCACTAATCATATTGCAGCTAAATCTTTAAATGCCATACCAATAGTTGATGACTTGTTAGCGAAAGTAGACGAATTTGCTGCATTAATACAAATTGATAAAATTGAAAATGCTAAAGGGCGCCTTGAAGCTCTCAAAGCTAAGCTAACAAATAAGGGGGGATTTGTTAGTATTTCCCAACTGGATGCTTTGGATAGTCAATTAATAAGAGACCTAGCAACGACATACAGTAAGAACTACAACATTCAATTTGATAGACTGAATAGACCTGAAGATAAATTAGCAGGTGCTGAAGCTAAATTAGCAGGTGAGAAATGGGCAAATATTCGGGCTGCTACCGTGACTTTAACGAAAGGTGATTATATGCATTACCTGGAACAAATTGATCCAATTAGTCAAGAAAAAAAAGCTATGTTGAGCTATGACAATATCGAGCAAGAGTTCGCAGGTATAGATTCAGAAACAGTAGCAAAAGATAAAATGGCGAGTTTAATTGGTATCAATAGCTATACTGAAGTAAAGCCACTACCTGATAATTTTACTGGTTTTGATATCATTGGCTGGCAAAAGACAAAGCTTGATTTGTATCAAAGTAGCAAAAACCAAATGGCTTTCTTTTCGCAAATCTCTACTAAGATGGATTTCTTTGATCAATACCCTTCAGAAATGGCTCGCTATAACGCCTATGTGAATCGTGTAGCTTCGCCAAAAGAGTATAATGCTCTCATTTCTCAAGAAAACCAAAGCATTTTGGTAGGTGTCTTAGCGGATAAACTGGCAGATCAGTATTTGAAAAGCCATAAAAAGCTAAATAAAGAGGAAGTAAAGAGTAATTTTGTAAACCAATTAAAAGATGTCCCAACAGAAGTGTTGCGTTCTAATATTGGAGCGCTTACTCAAAAGCAAGCAAAGTTGAGTAAAGAAGAGAAAATCGAAAACTACAATAAGTTTAATGCAGTGTTGGCGCATATGCTTGCTTCTATAGCAGTGGATAATCCTAGTCTTAAGCATAAGCAAATAGATGAGATTAAAAAAAATGCAATAGAATTTATCCATGGTTTGCAAAGAGAATATACGGGTTTTGCAGCGGGATTAGATATAGAAAAAGTATCTATTGAAAACATTAATCATGCTTTTGATATTATACAAATAACTTCGAGCACACCGAAATCAATGTCAACCTTGTCAAAAGCTGATGTTGCATTGTTTAATGATATTGCAAAGGTTATACCTCCCGATTTTTCATTGGATGCAATTAAAGAAAGGTTGCCGAAAGAAATCGGAAACGACAAACAAATCAAAGATTATGTAATTAAACTTGTTGGCAACCCAGACAACAAGGATACCACTAAACTAAAGGAGAGCATTACCAAAGAATACATGAGGCGCAAGTTTCATTCTAAGCCTAATGCAGAAGAATCAAAAGAGATCGATGGTTTAGTTCAAAGAGTCATGAAAGACATAGGTGGTGGTAAAAATGACTTTTATTGCGTAAGCCCTGAGTTGCGGAGGAAAATTGCCCGCGAAGTTGTTGTGGATCACAGAAAACATGTTGCAGATCACAATAAGGCTTCGCACCATGGGCATGCTAAAAAACCTAAGCACGGACAAGCTGTAATGCTTCCTGAAGCTGCAAACGCAGCACGCGATAAGATTAGTGAGAATGTTGTAGAAAAAGAACAGCAGGTTCTGCGCTTTGACGCGGTATGGGCTGCAATCAAATCTAGCTTTGTACATCACCCGAATGATTATAAAAAATTATTCACGCAGTATGAGGAAATATACAAAGGGTATCAGGTGCAGCTAAAACCTGATGAATTTCAAGTTTACATTGAGAATTTCATCAAGATGTTTAGTGAAGCTCGGGGCGGTAGAATGGATCGAAGCTTGCTTTTTTCTAAAGAATTTGTAGAAGCTATGAAGTTGCACCTTAGCGATCCGGAAAACAGTAAAGCGCTTTTATTTAGCCTGAAAAGAAGTAAACCTTATAATCCAGCAGAGCTATGCAAGGCTTATAATGCCTGCATGCGTGACATTGAAGAAATCCGCATTGCTATGTCGGAAGAAAAGATTGCTACGATAAATCATAAGATTTTAGGATTTATTTCTAAAGTAAGCATCGATATTACCGGCGCTAAGCGCATAGATAACCACTTGCTAGATAGCCTAAGAGATAAGATGGTTCCTGGCTCGCCGTTTATAACTTCCCATAAGAAAAGAACCGACAGCGAGTTTGCAAAAGAGTTTGGCACGCACTTCCCAGTACTTAAAAACATCCTTGAGAAAGTTGTTATCGATCAGCATCCAAAAGAATATGCGCACAGCAAAGATAAACAGAAATACTTAGATAGTGAGATGCGTAAAATGGTGAAGAAGATTGCCAGCAATTTGCAAGCTGATGCGAAGAAAGCAAAAATCAATGTTCATCATAAATTTGTTGAACTGGAAAAAGAAAATGATCAATTGATTAAAAATAAGGCTATTGGAAATGGTCTTAAGCTAGTTTTAGCTGCGGTTCAATCAAAGAAACAGTCAATAAAAGTTGCTAACATTATCGAAAAGGCTTACCAAGAAGATTACTACTTAGAATACATAAAAAAGAATTGTCCTAGCTTGCATAAGAAAATCGATAGCATGTTAAAGACGATTAAAGATCCTATTATTTATAGTGCACAAGTAGCCATAGCTTGCCAGGCAATAATGGAAGCGGGTGATGCAAACACTGCGCTTACAGAAGTAGATAGCGCTCTAAAACTATCCTCTGAACTAGGGGTAAAAATAGGGCTACCTTTGAAACCACCATTTGCTATAGAAAGTGATATTAACCCTGAATTTATTAGTGAAGCACTCACATATAACAAACAAAAGTTAGTAGATGAAATGTGCAAGAAATACCCAAATATAATCCAAGCAATTGTACGAGCAAGCCGCGATGAATCTGTTAAAGCGAACCAGGCTGGAGTCTTAGAATTTAAAAAGGGTGAAGAATATGATTACGATAAGTATATAGATCATATAAATGCATTTAAAAACACTTTAGAGACTGCACTTCCAGGCCAAGGAGTTTTAGTGCTGGCTCAGTTAAATGAAGAGTTAGCTGATCATACGAAAGATATTTCTGCAGAACTTATTAAAGGAATTGGAGAAAAACACATAGGTGGTTTGGCAGGGAAATCCATGCCAGCTGCTGTTCAAGCGCGTTAAAATCAGTCATGTACACTTCCATAAGCGGAAAAAATCATTAAAAAGCAATTGGCGTTAACCTTTTATTAAGCTTTATCTGCAAATAATAGTAGTTATGAATAAATGCGGAGAAAAGCCATGCCAAAGTTCCCAAGAGCTAATCCAGACGTGAGCGTAGAGAAGACACAAAAAAAAGAGTCGGGCAAAGCTATACATCCGTCAAAAGTAAATTTTATTGAATTTAATGGGGAAAAACTCTACCCACAAATTATTCAATTTCAAAATAATAAAGGTGAAGCTAAGAGTAGTATTGTGTTTTCTGCAATCAAGCCAGCTGGAGAAGTGTCCGTGCCACCTTTTAAAGTTAATTTAAAAAAGATGCATTGGTACTACTTAGAAGGGCAAATAGTTTTATCAGAAGGGCAGCCTAAAAATGCTATAAAAGTAGATGAGCTCAGAAAAAATATTACCAAGCTAGTTGTGAATTCTTATTTGCGTTCTAAACCAAATGCTGGGGAGGTTGAAGCTATCAATGCTATGGTTGTGAAAGTAGTCAAAAGTATGGGACTTGAAGTCAGTAAAGATATGGATGGCTTAGCTCCTGAGTTGATGCAATCTATGAGTAAAAACCTATTTAAGGAATGGGAGTCTCAAATGAGGACTGGCATCAGACCTGAGGCTATTGAAGCGGCGCAACAAGTTGTTAGGTTTGACAGTGTTTGGAAGGCAATCAAATCTTCTTGCGTTATATACCCGAATGATTTTGTCGTATTAAATAGGAGCTATAACGACCTAAAGGGTAAAGATGGTGGGGCTGTTAACAACAAAGATATTGAAGACTTTCTTAAGAGCTTTAAGACCCTGTTAGGTGGAGCCAGCATAAGCAGAAAAGTTCTATTTTCTAAAGAATTTACTAATGCAATGCAGCTGCATCTCAGTGACCCTGATCATAGTATGATACTATTTTCAGCGCTCAAAAGGGATAAAGCTTATAGTCCTGCGAAGTTATGTGAGGATTATGTAGATCGTATGCAAGCAAAAGATTATGCAGAAGCAAAATCTAAGAAAGTCGAGGTCGCAATCGATGTTCAACCGGAGAGTAAAAAAACTGGTACTCAAGAAGAAGAGCTTGAAAAAGTTGCTAAGACAATTGCCAAGGCAATTATTAAGTCCAGTTGGCGTAAACCGACTAAAGATGAGATTGAAACCATCAAAAATCTTGCTCCGCTGTTTAAAGGAATAATGGATAACCTAGGTGAAGATGTAAATAGTGTGACCCCTGGGTTGTTACAATATGCGGCTAAAAACCTACTGGAGAAATTTAATCCTAAAGAAGGCCTTACTGAAGCGGATATGGATAGAGCTACAAAAGTTATTGATTTTAACATTGTTTGGAAAACAATCAAATCTTCTTGCGCTGTTTATCCGGATGATTATATCGAGCTCTATAAGCGTTATAACAAATTAAGCGAAGAGCAAGCCAAGAAGGGTAATCCTTTGGAGAAAAAGAGCGTTGAGGAATTCTTCAGAAGTTTTAAAGGCGCTTTAGGAGGGACAAGCATAAGTAGGAAGGTGTTATTCTCTACTGGTTTTACAGAAGCTATGAAGCTGCATTTAAATGATCCCGAAAGCAGCCAAAAATTATTAGAAAATCTTAAACGCTCCAAGGCTTATAATCATGAAGAGCTGTGTAAGGCTTATATAAGCTGTATGCGTAATATTGAAGATTATCGTGAGTTTATGCCAGTATCTGAAAAAGGAAGAGCCGCTCGTGATATTGATCAATTTATAATAAATGCAGGCAGTCATATTAAAGCACATGAGATCAATATTAAGGAGCTCAATCAGTTAAGAGATTTTCTAATACCGGATTCGGCTTTCATTACTTTTCCTAAGAAAATGTATACCGCTGAGTTTGCGGAAAAGTTTGCAGAAAAATTCCCAACACTTTATAAGGTTTTTTGGAGATATTGTCACAAAGCAAAATCCTAAGGAATTCGCAAGAGTAGAAGGCGATGCGGCGGCTACTAAAAGGCTTTTAGATAAGAAGATTCAAAATCTGGTGGGAGAGTTTTCAAGCAAATTGCAAAGTGAAGAGAAGAAAAATGAAGCTAAGATACTTAAATCGCAAGCTAAAGTAGAAAAGGGCGAAGCAGTAGTTGAACCGCCAAAGCTCAAGAAATTCAACCTCTACCGCGAATTCAAATTGCTTGAAAGCGCGAGCAGAAAGGATTTGAATACTGAACCAAAGGCTCAGGCTCAAGCGCAAGAACAGGAGGTGTCAGCTGTTGTAATCCACGCTAAAACTCCTGAAGGCGGGGAACCTGAGAAGCCTAAAGCGCAACAAAAAGATCTTCAACCCCAAACTCATGTTGTTAAAAATCTTTTAGTTGGTATGAAGCTTATAAAGGACATAAAGGAACCAACTAGGCGAGAGGATCTTGATGTTGGTGAAAAAGGAGAACCAGAGAAGAAGGAGGGTCTTTTGCGCCGTGCAGCGAACAAATTGCATCTTAAGGGTAGCGGGAAACCTCATATGGTTGCTGATAGAAAAGCACCTAATGTGGCTAAGTTCGATCCTAGCGCCGGCAAAGGTAGTGGTGTTGAACGCTAGTTGATAACTAACTGCTATATCAAGCATCAGTAGCTAAAAACAACGCCGTTAACCTTTTGTTAATCTCTATCTGCGATGATTGTAGTTATGTGCAATGAAGATGGAGATAGATATGAAAGAAAATCTGCCACGTATGGCAAGGCATATCGTAAACATTGAGGATGAACAATATTTTGCTTTTCTTAAAGAAATAACAAATTCTAAGGGAGAGAATGTAATGATTGTTGCATACTCGAAAACAGAACATAAGCTCACTATAGGCGAAAAAGATATTTTGAACAAAATACCCGTGCCTGAAAAGTTGCCGGGTAAAAAGCAAGAAGGTCCAGAAGAATTCTTTACAACAGGACTTCCTGTTGGACATGCAGTGCTTAAAGTAAAAATCGGTGAAGAGGATTATTATGCTTATTATGTGGATGGTGTAGATGCTGATGGAAATGACAAAAGGATAGTAGCCTATTCGTTAGATGTGAAAGTAATTGAAACCCAAGAAGAGTATTCAAACCTGAAAAAGCTTCCGTCACCCAATATAGAAGATCTGATGACGTGGACAAAAGCACGGGGCGAAAATCAAGAAAAGGGAGAAAAATTCCTCTCATCAGAAACGCCTAAAGGAGAAGTAACAACAGTGCTGAGAGTGATTATCGATAATAAGCAATATTATGCTTATTATGATAAAGCTAAAAAAGGATTTTTAGGGGGTACAGAACCTATTGTTGCATATTCAATAAATTGGAAAGTTATTAGTCCAGTTGATTATAATAAATTGAAAGAGTTGGAACCTGATCCGGCTGAGCTAAAGCAATGGAAGACTGCTAAAGGTACTGTACTTTCGTCTAAGCAGCCAGTGGGGGCTACAGAAGTTGCAAAAGCCCAACCAAAGCCACAACCTGTGGCAAAGACAGAACCTGTGGCACAGCCTAAAAAACTTGCTCCAGAAAAAATTGCTGCCATCCAACAACCTAAGCCAGAACCTGTCTCTGTGCCAGTTCAAGCAACCCCTGTACATATTGCTCCACCAGACGAAGAACCAAAGCAAGAACCTGTTGTATCAGCTGCAATTATAACACCACCTGTCCAACAACCTGTATTACAGCAACCCGAGCATATTGCTCAACCGGACGAAGGAGCGAAGCAAGAGCATGCTGTGCCAGTACCTGTCCGACCTGTTGAAGAGCCTGAGCCGCGACCTGTTACTGTGCATGCTGCGGTAACTCCTGTTCATGTTGATCAGGATGAAAAACCTAAGGAAGCAGAATTTGTCACGATACACTCCTCACCAACACCAACTATTAAACCATCAACTCCAGCTGTGCAGCCAATAGTTCAGGGATTTAAAGAATCAGCACTTGATGATGCGGCTCCTAAATCACACCTTGGAGAGCACGAACCACCTAGACTACAAGGAAAACCACCATTGCCTCCAAAACCTATCGTGCAACCAAAACAACAAATGAGTTCAACATCTGATGATTATGCAGTAGAAAAAAAACAGCTAAAAGAAAGCATTAAAAACCAGGTCACATCATTTTTTCACCGCAACCCTACTGCTACGGAACAAACAAAGATCGATGTTATTGCAAGGAGAATCATAGAAAATAAGCTCGAGTATAAAAGCTTAACTCCTAAGTCAATGCATACTATGATTAAAAATTTCATTAAGGATTATAATCCTAATTCAAGTGAAGGCATTACCAAAGCAGCTCTTGAAGAAGCGCAAAAAGTTATAGTATTTGATAGTGTTTGGAAAGCTGTCGACTCATCATTTAAGGTACACAAGAATGACTATGATGAATTGCGCAGACATGTTGACAAAATTCCAAAATGGGAAACCGGTAATCTCGGAGAATTTATCAAAGGCTTTAAAGGGACTATCGGAGGAAATAATAAAATCAGCAGAAGCCAGCTATTTACCAAAGACTTTGATGAAGCGATGAAGCTGCATGTCGGTGACCCTGTAAATAGTAAAGCGCTATTGGAAGCGCTCAAAAAGGATAAAGCCTATGACCCAGCCAAGCTATGTAAGGCTTATGTCAGCTGCATGAAAAACATTCAGGACTATCGTCTGACTCTCACAAAAGCTGAGAAAGCGGGAAGCGAGGATAAGATTAAAGGGTTTATTGCAGAGGCAGCTAACGCTATAAGTAGCCAGGGAATCAATGATAAGTCTTTGAGCGAGCTAAGAGACAAGCTCATACCGAACACATTATTCCTGTCATCGCCGAAGGTTAAGCCAAACGAGTTTGCAAAAGAGTTTAACAAACAGTTCCCAACGCTTAATGAAGTATTGAAGGGGATGGTGGGCGAAAAGTCCGTGGATAAAGAAATGCAAAAGCTTGTTCTAGATCTTGCAAATAAACTGAAGGTAGATGACAAAAAATCATCCTGATTTGGATCCATACATAAGGGTACACAAAATGCTTTCCGAACTCGAAGTACAAACTCGTGAAACGAAACCTGAAAGACAACAAGAAAGTGTTAAGAACTTTTTATCATTTATGAATATAGAAGAACCTAAAGGCGCTAAAGACACGCAAAAGGCTGCCCAACGTAGTTAAATCAGTAACGTTAAATAATAGCTAAATCAAGGTATTGCTTCGGTTTGACATATTTTAGAATTATTTATCTAATTTAAAAATGGTACAAAAACGGTCTAGTTTTGGTTCTGGCTTTTTATGTATTATGAGCAAAATCTATAAGAAACAATAGGTTGGCAAATCCAGTCAATTGTAGTGATTTCAACAACTTACTTTGCATTTTACATAATGCGGAAGTAATTATAAAATCACTGAAATCGGTACAAAAACGGTCTAGTTTTTTAAAGCCAAAATGCTCACTTTTTTTATTATAACATCAAGACTATCAATAAGATAAACTGCATTACTTTTTTGAGAAAGTTAAGCTTTATTGCACCCAAATGTTGCTTGAAATTATAGCAGAGAAAAAAGCTATGTGCGACTAGTTTTTAATTCGGGCAGACTGGTGCCATAATGTCAGTTACAACACCGGTTGCAATTCTAAGATTTAGCAGCTAATCTGCAGCTATACCCAAGCATTTCAATAATTGGGTAGGAATGCTCGGGTTCCGCATGAGGCGCGTATTCTTCATACTTAACGAAATGCGAAGCCCGCCGCATGACACCCCCAATTTTTAAAAGGCGAAGGGTAAATGATTAGTTTTAGCAAGCGTGGTAGTAGCAGTTTTAGAAAGTGGTGGTGGTCGCTGGACTCCACTACATTCATGCTGTTGATTGTGCTTTTGGTCGTCGGATCAATCCTGATCACCACTGCAAGCCCGGCGGTTGCAGACCGGCTTAAGATCAGTTCTTTTTATTTCGCCCACCGGCAGTTTATCTTTCTCTTTATGGGACTCGGGATCATTATATTTATTTCCGCGCTTGAAGAAAAACAGCTCAGGCGTCTGGTGCTATTGAGCGTAGTTGCCTGCTTTGCCATGCTTGTACTAGTCCTGCTGGTCGGGGATGAGGTTAAAGGCTCGCGCCGCTGGATTGCCACTCCATTTACCTCATTGCAGCCCTCAGAGCTGCTCAAGCCCTTCTACATATTCATCTGTGGGATGTTGCTCGCAGAGCGCCATAATCGCAAGGATTTTCCAGGGTTTAAAGCCTGCATTATCATGCACTTCTTCCTGGTGGCTCTGCTTTTTCTGCAGCCTGATTTTGGCATGGTGATCACTTACACTTCGGTGCTTGCCGGGCAATTCTTTCTCGCTGGCCTGTCCCTCTGGTGGATTGCTGTAGTTGGGATTATAGGTATAACCGGGGCATTCGGCGCCTATAGTTTTCTTCCCCATGTTGCAAGGCGTATCGACAATTTTCTCAACCCGGAAAATGCTGATAATTACCAGGTGGAGAAATCCCTTGAGGCCTATATCAACGGGGGACTATTTGGGCGTGGACCAGGCGAAGGGACGGTAAAAGCACATCTTCCTGACTCCCATACTGATTTTATTTTTGCAGTGGCAGGTGAGGAATTCGGCGCCATATTTTCCTGCATGATTATTCTTCTATTTCTCGGTCTTACTATCCGTGGATTATATCTTTTGAGCAAAGAAGATAACCTTTTTCGCATCTATACTGGTGGTGGCATCATCATTCTCTTTGCTTTGCAGACCATATTCAATATCGGCGTGACCCTGCACATTTTTCCAACCAAGGGCATGACTCTGCCATTTATCAGTTATGGCGGGTCATCTATGTTCTCGTTCTCTATTGCTTTTGGAATTTTCCTGAACTTAACTAAAAAGCGATACGAAGTAACCATACCAAGGAGCCGGTCATTAATCATGACGAGATAATGTTTAACCCGCACTTATTCCAGGCAGGGTACAAATCAAAACGAACAGTAGGCTGGGCGCTTTCAGGTTTTGTGCATTTAGGATTTATATTAGTGGTTATTGGCTATGTGAACTACTCGCTTTTTTCCGATATGCAGCAAGTGCATATGCAGAGCATCCCTTCGGTTATAGATGTCATCTTGGTGCCGGATTTTATCGCTACTAAAGAGAATGAAATCAAACTTGAGTCGCAAATAAAGCCAGAGACGCCGGATATTATCGAGCAGAATCTAGATGCTAAACCGATAAATATCCCTGAGCCAGCAGTGGATAACGTCGTTAAGGCAGAGATAACTAAGAGTCCTGCTCCACAGCGCTATGAGCAGATTCTTGCCCGCCATTTTATCAATGCCCTTCCCAGTAATATAAAGCAAATCAAACAAAACAGTGTGGTTGACATATGGATACGCATTAACCGGAGGGGTGAGATTGAGGATTATGGGTTTCATCCTGAGCCGCAGGATGCGCAGCTTAAACTCATGATTGAAACCGCAATTATAAATGCAAGCCCGGTACCGCTTCCCCCTCCTGAGACGTTTACCAGCGATTACGCACAGTATTTGCTGCCACTGCTGCTTAGGAAATAGCTGCAATGAGGGCTTTACCTGGGCGGTAAAAAAGGGTAAAATTCCATAAGACCTCTGCATAAGGGTCCTTTTGAGCGCTTATTTGCGCGATGCGGTTCTCAAGTCCTCATGTACATAGGGGTACACTGCGGCTTTCCGATCCTATCGCACAAATAATCATCTCAAAAATCCTCCTTATGCAGAGGTCTTATGATTTTATAAGATTGGTGTATGAGTTACCTGAAAAGAATTCAAGACTTTAGCGTCTACCAACAAGCAGTAGCATTAATGTTGGTCTCATTGGCGTTCTTTGCCTTGCTTAACTGCATAATGCGCATGCTTGCCCCTAGCTTTGATCCTTATGTGATTTTGGGTTATCGGAGCTTGTTTACCCTGGCCTTCGCCTTAATGGCTTTGCCTTTTATTTCTATCAAATCCAGTGGTAATAAAACCTTCAATCGCATCAATTTTTTTAAGTCGGTTTCCGATTTCGCCAGTATTCCGCTTTGGGTCGTGGCGTTGAGTCATATGCAGATTACTCAGGTTGTTTCGATTGCCTTTCTCACTCCGATAATATGTTCGGTATTTGCAGCCATTTCCTTGCAGGATAGAATGAGCTCTGCTAAATGGGCTGCTTGTATTATGGGTTTTATTGGGGCTTGTATTATTGCCAGCCCTGACATGCAGGGCTTTAACTATTATAGCTTTTTTGTCCTGGCGACCTGCATTCTGTGGGCGAGTAGCGGCATTATGATGAAGAAGCTTACCATCAGGCAGCAGCATCCCTTGATCATAAGTTTATACAATAATGGTTTGCTTACCTTGTTCACTCTACCCTTCTTAATTGCCTCAGGTAGGCTGCCTAATCTTCAGGAATTCTATCTGACACTAGCTATGGGGCTAGCTGCATTTATAGGAAATATTGCGCTGGCAGG
>Ga0207081_1038_pt1 | contig 26483 bp, 29 predicted proteins | sample Alteio_BWMinHeat_59_FD_153524 | JGI IMG/M metagenome (GOLD analysis project Ga0207081, IMG submission 153524) | Enriched cells from forest soil in Barre Woods Harvard Forest LTER site, Petersham, Massachusetts, United States -... | ecosystem: Environmental > Terrestrial > Soil > Temperate forest >... | reverse complement strand
AGGCAGATGCTCTGCTGCAACAAATGGACCAGTTGCTGGCAGAGAACAACTTTGAAGGCCTGAAACAACTGATCTACGATAATAAAATAGCTTGTGCTATAAGCGGCACGTGCAACTGGACGGACGTGCGCCAGTTCAACCTCATGTTCTCTACTGAAATAGGGTCTGTGGCCGAAGAAGCAAATGTTATCTACCTGCGGCCGGAAACCGCACAAGGTATTTTTGTCAACTTCCTGAATGTGCAAAAGACCGGGCGTATGAAAATACCTTTTGGGATTGCACAGACCGGAAAGGCCTTTCGCAATGAGATAGTGGCGAGGGGGGTTCATATTCCGTATGCGGGAGTTTGAGCAGATGGAGATGCAGTTCTTCGTGAAGCCAGGCACCCAAAAAGAATGGTACGACTACTGGAAGGAAACCCGTATGAAGTGGCACCTCAGCCTCGGCATTCCGCAGGACAGGTACCGTTTTCACGACCATGTAAAACTGGCGCACTATGCCGATATGGCCTGTGATATAGAATATGATTTTCCGATGGGCTTTAAAGAAGTAGAGGGTATCCATAGCCGCACTGATTTTGACCTGAAAAACCACCAGCAATTCAGCGGCAAAAAACTTACCTACTTCGATACGGACATCAACCAGCATTACGTGCCCTACGTGGTTGAAACATCCATAGGCTTGGACCGCACCGTGATGATGATACTGAGCGAGGCTTATGAAGAGCAAGACCTGACTTCGGATGGCAAGGCGGATAGCCGCGTGGTGCTGCGTTTTCCGGCTATGGTTGCGCCTATAAAACTTGCAGTTTTGCCGCTTACCAAGAAAGATGGCCTGCCGGAAATAGCAAGAGAATTAATAGGCCAGTGCAGGCCCCACTTCAAATGCTTTTACGAGGAAAAAGACAGCATAGGCAAGCGTTACCGCCGGCAGGATGCTATAGGTACCCCTTTCTGTATTACCATAGACCACCAGACAAAGGAAGACCAGACCGTTACGATCAGGTACCGGGACAGTATGCTTCAGGAACGTATCTCCCTGGCCAGCGTAAAAGATATGATACTGGATAAGATAAAGATGTTTGCTTAGATGGAATTGGGAATTGGTTGTTTGGAATTTGGATGGTTATGGAAGACAATGTGTTACAGGAGGCAGCATTTGCGCTAAAGAGCGATTGGGACTTACAATTGCCTGATTCCCTGTCGGAGGAAGCTATATTAAAACTGCTTGCAGACAGAGTTGTTTTGATCCTTGAACGCGGCCCGGAAACATTTTTCCAGCTCATGTACCGCCTTGATATTTCGGAGAAAAAACTAAATGCAATACTAAACGATGATGATGTTGCTGCTAAAATAGCCCGGCTCATCTACGACCGCCAACTGCAAAAGATACAAAGCAGGCTTACTAATAAGGTTGAAAAGGATAACAATGACCCGGAACTAAAATGGTGAAAGCATATCAACCGGCTTATGAGAAAAAGTGTTTACCTCCTTTTATTATTACTCATCTCATGGCAATCCTATGGGAAAGGGATTATTAGTTTCAAGATCAGCAAACCGGTATGCCTGCTCACATTCCTGCTCACTGCTCGCGGCAATCCGGATATGTCGCCGTCGTTCCGTGCTTATATATATAACAATATACCGCGCGAGGATTCTACTCATTTTTTCCAGATCGTCAAAGAGTTTTCTACAATACCATTGGATTATGATTATATCATTCCAGACTATCCGGAGAACAGGAAATGGCCGCGGACTACCTTCAACCTTATTTCAGTTGCTGCTGTGCAGGCTATTGATGTCAATGATTTTATGCAGCGCATAATAGGAATACTACCAAACGAGCAATGGGTGAAACTGAAACAGGTATTTGCAAATACAGAACCCTTATACGATAAAATGATCGGCGTCCCTTATGCGCAGGCAACAAAAAAACAATTAGCTGCACTCGAAAAGTTTAACGGAAAAACAGATAGCATTTTTAACGAGCTTCGGAGCTTTTACTCCAGTTCCTGGAGTGACGATATTCCTGTTACAGTGAGTATATACCCTATACCAGGTACAAAAGATAACACCACCGCAACCCCGCATAGTAATAGCATAGTACTTGCCGTAATGACTGGTGAGAAAAATAGCGCAATGAGCGTTAGCAAGGCTATTCACGAAATGTGCCACGTACTATATGGAGAACAGGGCCTGTCCGTTCAGCAACGGCTTGATAGCGCTTTTTTACAAAATAAATCGATCTACAGCAAGTACGCTTATGGTTATATTGATGAAGCACTCGCTACTGCATGTGGTAATGGTTGGGCTTACAAAAAACTTTCGGGAGAGCAGTCAGCTGGAAGCTGGTATGCGAATGAGTATATAAATGGATATGGACACGCAATTTACCCGCTGGTGGCGGCATACATTGAAAAAGGCAAAGCACTGGATAAAGCATTTGTAGACAGTGCGATATTTCTTTTTGAAAAGAAGTTCCCGAAGGCAATATACAGCTACCTAAACCTGCTTAATAAAGTGACCATTTATACCGACGCCAATGATCATGAACAATTCCTTTCTATCATCAGCTCTGTCAAGCATCATTTTCAAATGCACAGGTTTTATGGCACCTATCCGATTTCAGATCCGCAATCAGCAAACCTGATCGACCAGTCAGATGAAACTCAGCTTATAATAGTGCACAGTAACCATGAGCAGAATTTTAAACTGCTAAAAAACAAATTCCCTCAATTGAAAAACACGCCTGTTGAAAAGGACGGAGTATACAGTTTCTTCGACGATAAAAAAAGGCCGGTTATCATTGTAAATGTGAAAGATGTGGCCATGCTGGATGCAGCATTGTCAATGATGGCTAAAACCAAAGAAATGGACCCGGATAGAATATTTACCCCGCTAAATTAAACATGGCCTCATTTCGTGAACTTGTACCCTATCCCCCTTATTGAATGGAAGTGCTTAGGATTCCGGCTGTCTTTTTCAAAGAATTTCCGGAAGTTAAGAATGAAGTTATCTATAGTACGGGTTGTAGGATATACATTATAGCCCCACACGATCTGCAATATCTGTTCGCGCGAAACAACCTCACCTTCATGTTCTATCAGCAGTTTTAAAAGTGCGGCCTCTTTCTTACTTAACTCCTGCGACTTTTTATTTTTATCTATACACTCATGCGCGGCAAAGTCTATTTTGCAACCGTCAAATTCGTAAGTGTCCCCAACAGTTTGCGGATCCTTTATTTTTTTGTTTTTGGTTACCAGTTTATCTACGCGCAGTAACAACTCTTCCAGGTTAAACGGTTTTGTGAGATAATCATCCCCACCCTTTTTCAGGCCCAGCACACGGTCAGCCCCGCTATTGCGGGCGGATAAGAAAAGAATAGGCACGTCGTTGTGCTGCATTCTTATGGTCTCGCATACAGTGATGCCATCCATGTCCGGCAGCATTATATCCAGTACGATTAAGTCAAAATATTCATTTTTTACCATCTTTATAACGGCAGGGCCGTTATCCACTGTTGTTACTTCATACCCTTCCAGTTCCAGGTTCAGCTTTAACCCTTCGCGCAGGCTTTCTTCATCTTCCGCTACTAATAGTGATGCCTTAGTTTGTTTATGTATCATAAAACTATTTTTATTTTCCAGGTTATGAAATTACTCATAATGTATGAACCAAAACCGGAAGATTTTTTTTTAGGTTGTATTGTTTGGCTTGCGAACATTGTAATTTTTAAGCGTATTTTGAATACATACTGTAAATATTTGTAAAAAAATCAAGCCAGTATTAAGTTTATGTAAAATTTTGGCTTGGTTTTTGTTATTTCAATATTAGTTAGCGCTAACACATTGTCAGCATATTTTTATTAATGGCAATATTTGAATGTCTCCTGTTCGGTTTTTGTTAGGTAGAAAGGCCAATCACGTTAGATTGTATAAGCTTCCGGTTTTTTGTTAATCTGTAATTATTTCTTAACCAAAAAATTTATTCCATGAAAAAAATTATCTTTTCTCTGATCATCAGTTGCATTTCGTTTGTATCCTTTGCAGCGCCCATCACGGGCATATTTTCTATTTGTGTGGGTGATACGACCACACTTCATGATGCAACTACAGGCGGCGTGTGGAGCAGCAGCAATACAGCACTCGCTACCATCGGGCCATCATCCGGTACGGTTACCGGCGTTTCTGCCGGTACACTTACTATAACTTACATGATACCGGGCAGTACCACATTTGCAACCCATTCTTTTACCGTAAACCCGCTGCCTTCACCTATTTTGGGCAGCACATCCGGTACGGTTGTGTGCGCGGGCCAAACAGTTGCGCTGACGGACACGACTGCCGGCGGTACATGGAGCAGCAGCAACACTGCGGTGGGAACAGTGGGCACGGGATCAGGCACAGTAACAACTGTGGGGCCCGGCACCACTATTATCACTTATACGCTGCCAACCGGCTGTTCTGTTTCCACAGCTATTGTCGTTGTTGCGGGGCCTGCGCCTATAACCGGCCCGGACAGTGTTTGCGCCGGTTCCTCGATAACCTTAGCTGATGCTACAACAGGGGGCACCTGGAGCAGCAGCAATACAGGCGTGGCAACGGTCGGTTCATCATCCGGCATTGTGACCGGGGTTGGCGGAGGTACTACCACTATCACTTACACGTCCGGATCTTGCAGATCTACGCTTACGGTCACCGTTAAACCGGCGCCCTGCACTTCAGGCGTTAGCGAAACTTCTCCCGGCAACTACAGTATAGAGGTATATCCTAATCCTGCTTCTGATGAACTGACTGTTAAAGCAGATGCGGATAGGTACCAATCACTGGCCATAACCAATGAACTTGGGCAGATGATCATCAGGTCACCGATCAGATCAATACAAACGTCGGTTGATCTAAGATCGTTGCCATCGGGCCTTTATTACGTCATCCTCAGAGGTGACAACGGAAGTATAACCCGGAAATTTGTGAAAATGTAACCAGTTACACTTTATTATAACGCCCGCAGATTTTTTTGGTTTGCGGGCGTTTTTATTGTCAATTACCTTTTCGTCATTAGTCTTTTACAAAGTCATACCGGGCATCCTTGTATGCTGATGAGGATATTAATTCTTTTAATTTTTTAAAAGTTTCGAATGGGCCTTTCGTTGAAAATGAATTTACCAGCCATGCAGGAACAGAACCACCGGGATCTGCCTGCCCGATATACTCAACGCTTAATTGGTTGTTGCCAATAGGAGTAACCACCCAGCTAACCTTTGACAGGGGCACACGCACTTTATCTTTATTTATCGCTACATAATGGTCTGCTGTATTTGCCGTAACGTACACTACCCTGGTTGACGGCTGCTGCGAAATGGCCAGTTCCACTACCACATCCCTATTAGTGAGCGGCCAAGGCATGGCTACTTCAGAATAGTACACCAGGTGATCGGCCCCTAACTGTTTTACGAGGTAGGACGTTTTAGTATTATACACCCATTGTTCGTGCGCTTTTGTATCTAACAGCAGTGCCGTTAACTGAGAAACATTTGCATTTAGGATACAGGTAACTTTAACGGCTTTAATATTTGAATTGGCAACAGTTCCGGTATATACTTTAATGCCGTCCTGATCTTTTTTTAGTTCCCAGGCTGTATCTGCCCGCACCATTGTGCTGGCAAAAGAAATCAGCAGGAGCAAGAGTATCTTTTTCATAAAACTGTTTTTTAATTGTGAGGTTTGTTTAAGCAAACTATTTTAAATGCACCCTGAAAAAACGTAAAATAAAATACGGTTTCAGTAAACGGAAATACATGAATAGCTGCAAAAACAAAAGATAAACGGGCATTAATATTCTTTAAAAAATGAACTTATAAATATTGGAACTAAACAACGGGCCCAGTATGCACTGGTATATGGCTTAGCTTTGGTATCCTGATGATGTGCAGCCAGTTAAAGAAACGGATAACGGGATAAATAGGGTCCAGCTCATGCTTGCGAACACCAAAATTGATAGAGGAAGGGTGCTTGTGGTGATTATTATGATAGGACTCTCCCAGCATAAGTATATCAACCGGCAACAGGTTTTCCGAGGTGTTTTTAAGCAAGAAGTTTTTATAGCCGTATTTATGAGCAAACCAATTGATCACGGCGCCATGAAATGCTCCCATTGCCAACACAACAGGCAGCAATAAATAAACCCAGGGCGAAGTTGCAAACATTGCAAAGAAAGCTACGTATGCGATTGCCCATAATAACCTGGATGCGGTGGAGTTAGCCCAGCGGTCGAACGCAGGCCATTCCGGAACGTTTTTGAGAAAGCGGGGTTCTACTTCCATTGTTCCTTTAAAGATGCCGGTATAAAAGTTACGGGTACGGAGCATCATTGTAAAAATGTTCTTAGAGAAAGAGGGAGAGTGCGGGTCTTGCGCGGTATCGGTATAGGCGTGGTGCATACGGTGCATTATAGCATAGGCCCTGGGGCTCATGTAAGACGAACCCTGGGTGATATAAGACAGGATGAAGAAAACGTGCTCCATACGCTTACTCATTTTAAAGGCGCCATGCGCGGCATATCTGTGCTGGAAAAATGTTTGGCAAAACAATGACGAATACCAAAGGACAATAAAAAAGATGAGCATTACCATATAAAATAGTTTTGTATAAAATGAAATAAATGTTGCGGAAGATTGGATTTTACAAAACCACTTATGGAGGTATTCGATGAAGTGGAAACGAAAGAAACTATGTTTCGCTGGTTATTAGTAAATGTAGTCAATCTAAGGTTAATAAAATCATAATATAAAAGACCTCCCGGCTAAGTGAGGATGACAAGGTATTGTGCGATATAACGTGATATTATAAAATGAGTGCATACCGTAGCGCAGTGGCCCTGTTTTTTGAAGAAGGTGCTACGGTTGCGGGAGTTGGTTCCCGTGATCAGGCTACCTGCTAAAGTTCTGGAGATATCTGCGCTGCGATATGACGTGATATAACAAAAAGAGCATATAACGTATCGCAGTACCCCCTTTTTTTCAATAAATGTTACGGATTTATATGTGTTATTACTACGAAAAGTTGTTTGGGAATGACCCACGCAATCGGGATAAATATTATAAAATATGTATAACACAGCACAGTCGCCCTGTTTTTTGAAGAAGTGCTGTGTGTTTTTTGGAGCGGTGCCCTGATTTTGGGTATTTGCTAAAGCTCAGGACCCCTTCGACGGGGCTGGATGACACGCATAATAAAATTGGTGTATAACACAGCACAGTCGCGCTGTTTTTTGGGAAAGTGCTGTGTTATTATGGTAATTTATATATATAACATTCATTTTAATATTAATGAATGGAGCGATGTGATATGGGATGCCTTCAATTTGGCTGCATCAAGAAAAGACCTGTTGCAAACAGGCTGAATTGCATAGACACGGGTTGCCTCAGCACATGCCTGCGCCTCAAACCCGCGCCAGTGGGGGACCAAACCTTTTTCTTCTGTTTCTATAACGTTCAGCTACGATTCTGAAAATTTTCAATTTTCTTATTACGTTTTCAACCAACACCCTGCTGCCAGATAAAGATTTGTTGCTTTTCTTTTCCTGTTTAGTCAATGGATGTCTTTTAGTTGACTTGAGCGGGAGTTGACTATTACTGTGCATCTTTTGCAAACCCTGATAACCGCTGTCTGCCTGTATCAAAACAGATGAAGCAAAACGAACCTTGCTTTCTTTGTATATCCTGAAGTCATGCCTGCGGCCTTTATTGGTACAGGTACACACTATTATCCCCGTTTGCCTGTCCACAACCACCTGACTTTTTATGGTATGTCTTTTCTTTTTGCCTGAATAATACCTTCGCTGTTTTTTTTAGGCCGCTCTACCGGGCTTTCACTAACATCTACTACCACTACTTCATAAGTTATTTTGTCCCCGATTAATTGCTTTTTACCCGGCAGATGAAAAAAATCTGCTTCAATTAAAATGGACTCTATGGCCGTGACAATCCGCCAGCATTGTACTTCGCTAATCCCGTAACTGCCGCCGACGTGGAAGAAAGTTCGGTACTCTCGATAGTACATAAGCATTACCAGCACCTGATCTGCTATGCTCAGCCGGGAAGGTCTGCCTCTGCCAGGATGTTTCCTATGCTTTTGTTTATGGTCAGTGACAACTCTAACCATTTCTTCAAACAAAACTCGTTTAACGCCTATCTGGCGTTGAAACTGAGCATCAGTATAACTTCGTATGTCTTCGTAGTACATACCGGGAATACAAATGTCCTAATCCAATATTACTACATTGTTATTTTATTTATGAAAGAGGTCTAATGAATGTTTGGTCATGTCGCAAGCCTTCGCTTCTGCGTTTATCAGGAATTGATTCCAGATATGCTATTATGCTTGTGGAAGGTACCATAAAATAAATTTTACATAAAAATAATAAATTTATTTAGAATGCAACAGCCCTGAGGTGGGGGGTATATTAATGCGCAAATGTGCGAATATGAAAGGGGCGGGATTGCCGTTATTTGATTTAGCCTAATCAACTGACGACCGATTAGAAGCAGGAATCTATCTGTGGCACCGGACGCGAAAAAACATCGGGACAACGGGAAAAATATTACTTGCTGAATAAAAAGGCTTTAATATCGTTATTAATAAAAATCCAACCGAGTGGGTTAATAAAACTTTTAAGCATTAAAAAAATTGATGCAATTACTGTTGAAATAGAATAAAATAATTTATAATGATATGGTATTGGTAAAAAAATAATTAAAGTCGTAATTATTATTCCATAAAATATATAATAATATAATTTATATTTTGATATATTCACGAATAATAGTAAAGTTAATAAGCACGGAGTACATAGCAATACTCCAATTACCGCTGATGAAAAGAAAAAATCAGGATATTTTTTATTTACTCTTTTACGTTCGGCCATGTTATTTAAAACAAAATAAATTGTGAAAGCCCCAATATCTATAAACGTCATAATGCCAAAAATATCTAGAATAATACTTAATTTCCAATATTGAAACATCCCTGATATATTTACAATTATATATAATATAATAAAAGATATGCCTATTCCTGGATCATAGTCGCTATTCTTGCATTTCCAATGTGCTATTATTCCTTTTTCTGAGCCCATTAAAGAATTCCCTACAAGATTGTATTTAGAAAAATTATACCCTTTTTCGTTTAAAAAAGCGCTAATCAAATATTTGAGTCTATTATTTATGTCATTATTTTCTTTATATGAAAAATTGTTCGCAATATTATTAATATTATTAATAATATATTCAGTGCAATAATAACATATAAAGAATAATCCATTTTTACCATTTGCCGTTTCGGGTTGATCGTATGGCCAAGTATATTTTCTATATTTATACTCTATCTGATCTTTAATATTTAGTGATAAATCTCTTAAATTAGTTGTATCAATAAACTTAAAAAATAATTCAGATTTTGAAGTGCTTGCGAGAGCCCAAGCGGCATTTTGTTTTATTGTTTCTCTATTACTATTGATCATTAAACTAAATAAGAATTCCAATGCTCCAGCACCTTTTAATCCATTAAAAATTTCAGGTAGTTTTTCATCAGGTATATTTTCCAATAATTTTATCGCATAACCTTCAGCATCTTTCCCAATTTTTAAAAGGAAAGCGGAAATATTTATGTCATTTAAATGTCTCAGAATTGTTGTTCTGATTTGCGGTTCTTTTAAATTAACCAACGCGAAAATAACTTGTTGCAAGTCTTGCTCTGATAGACTATGTGAGAGAAGACCTAAAAGTATTTGTTTTGCTTTTTCATGATGTTCCCAATTGGGGTTAACAGCTATATAACCTAAACATTCAATAATATTTGGATTAATTTCAGAATCTAAGTATGATTTGGCCAAATCTAATATTTCGTTTGCAAGCTTTTCGGAAATTCTCGCACTTTCAACAAGAGCTTTGAAAACAAATACGTCAGGTTCAGGATTGCTTTGAGTTGAAATAAAATCTTCTTTAAGCTGATTTAAAATAATATCTGATACTTCGGAGTTTAAATTTAAGCCGCAAAATAAAGCGAGTGTTTCCTGCCACTTACCCTTATCTTGTTCATAAAGCTTTAATAGCTCTTCATACTTTTTTTCTTCATAGAAATAATTTGCTGCAAAATATTCCATGAAAGTTCTGTGTGGAAATTTATATCCATCCGGCGGCAGCTCAATAAGTAATTCAGCATTCTGGGCAATCTCCGTCAGCATTTTTTCTCTTTTTTCTACTGGCCGGGATAATGTTTTCATAACATCTCCGATTATAGATAAGACTCTAGTCTTAGGAATATCTTCATCGGTTGTACGACTATCAGTTATATGTTCGTAAGCTACGTGGCTTAGTATTGTCACCTTATCAATTGTTTCAAACTGGTTTGCCCTATTTAATGCCCGTGCATTATCCCACTTTTCCATTAAAGCATCAATGCATTCTGCATAAAATTTCACCCTATTGTCGGGTAATACCCTTTTCGGCTGTGCATAAAGAAAAGTAAGGATAGTTAATATTAAAGGATTTACGGCAATAGCTTTTAAGTATGCTTTACTATTGATAATATCGGCTAGTTGATCCGACGATTTGTTACCATCAAATTTCCATTGTGATACGAACTGGCGAATTTCAAACGGGGTAAAATCAGCCATATGAACTGTATCAAAATGTAGATTGGGTAGAATATTAGGGTTTTGTTTCCATACAGCTATTCTTGATGAAATGACAAAAGGAATTTGCTGATATTTTTGGAAGTAATTGTCTATAAAATTTGCTATTTCAAAACGTGTGGTTTTTTCTAATTCGTCAAGTCCGTCAATAATTAATAGAATGTCTCCTTCATTTAAATGCTCTTCAATATAAGTTACAGCTTTTTGACTTTTTCTACCCAGTCCAAATTGATGCCTTTCAAGGTTATCAATAATTACTTTTTCGAAATCAGCCTCTGTTTTAACTTCTTTTATTTCAGAAAAAGATAGCAGTACAGGTAGCAATACTTTTTCTCTTTTTACAGTCCACAGAGTCCTTGCCATATACCCCATAGCAACACTTTTGCCGCTACCGGCATCTCCTAAAATTAACAGGCGAATGCAATCATTATTTTTAAACTTACTTTTTATGTAAACATCAAGATTTTGTCTTTCAGCTTCTTCTTTTTCATAAATAGTTACGGGGACAATTAATTCTTTTAAAGTTTGCTCCTCAAGTTTCCAGGAATGCTTAAGCGTTAGTGTCTCTTCATCAACAGATTTTTTATAATTCTGAAGGAGCTTGGGTATTAAAAATTGCTTTTCGCTAAAACGTGAGCCAATCTTTATTACTCTCAATATTCTTTTCCATACAAAGGCTATGATTGCTATTACAACAGAAGACATAACAATTCCCCAAAACTCATGGTGCCCCGGCTCCCAGATATAATTAATAAGGCGCTCCCACATTTTTTTTATCAAGTCAAATAATTGATTCATGGTCGCTTAGTTGAAAATTGAACTATAAAAATTCAGTGATATAAATAATAGAAATAGATTGCTAATACCCAAATATAGAGGTTAGATTTCTTAAAAAAAAAGGTAAAAAACCGAATAATCCTAATAACTAGTTAATGATAATTATAAAGGCGAAATATTATTTTTCTATTTGATAACGATTTTGATTCCAGCCGCTAAACGAAATTTGATATTATCTCTTGTCTGCCCGAAGTGTCGCGTTTCATCCGCCATTAAGGAAGGTCCCGAGTCCGTGTCATGGCGGAGCCACTACGACAGGGCAATGACGGGGTTGATTATGGAGTTTCACAAATGACGTCCAATAGCCTCACAAGGGTACAAGGGAGAGACCTTCGATTCCTCAGGGCAGGCTTCACGGACCGACATAGCAGCAATTCAGCCCAAGCAACAATAATTCCAACTATAGTTAAAGTCTGTTAATTCATATTAAGTTAACGTTGAGATAATAATGTATTTATATGAAAGTTGTCTTTTTGTATAACCAAATGCTTCGTTGAAGGGAATAATGGCTAAAAGAGAGGTGGACATTGTGGTGCTTTCAGATATACACTTAGGCACTTACGGATGCCACGCAACCGAACTCCTCCAGTATCTCAAAAGTATAAAACCCAAAGCGGTAGTCCTCAACGGCGACATTATTGACGTCTGGCAATTCAGCAAAAGATACTGGCCCGCTACGCACATGATGGTGGTAAAACACCTGATAGGGCTTATAGCCAAAGATACACCTGTATACTACATACCCGGCAACCATGATGAGATGCTGCGGCGTTTCAAAGGTTTCCAACTGGGCTCACTGAAGATAATCAACAAGCTGTCGCTTAAAATTGATAATTCGCGGGTATGGATCTTTCACGGGGACGTTTTCGACGTGGTGATGCAGAACAGCCGATGGCTGGCGAAGCTGGGCGCTATTGGCTATGATATTCTCATTCTCATTAACAGCTTCGTAAATTATCTATCGCAGAAAATGGGGCGTGGTAAAATATCGCTCTCCAAAAAAGTGAAGAACAGTGTGAAAGGCGCTGTGAAATTCATCAATAGCTTTGAAGATACCGTTTGTGAAATTGCAGCGGCGAATAATTACGATTATGTGGTCTGCGGCCATATTCACCACCCCGAAATAAAGGACGTAAATACAAAACACGGCCATATTACATACATGAATTCAGGCGACTGGATAGAGAACCTTACCGCTCTTGAGTATTCCGATTCCAAATGGAGGATATACAGCTTTAATGAAGATCCGGTAGCCCAGGCTGTTGACATTAATAAAAAGAAACAAAGCAAGGAATCAGCTAAAACAATGATGGCGAGCCTGATGCTGGAGCTGAATATGAAACCTGCAAAAGACTCAGGTATCGGAACTGAAGAGGAAGACAATATGAGCGCGGCTGTGGAAGCTGCGTGATTGGTTGAATGGTTAATTGGTTAAAGGGTTAATTGGTTAATTGGTTAATTGGTTAAAGGGTTAATTGGTTAAAGGGTTAATTGGTTAAATTGCCTATAGGCCAATGTCATTTAGTTAAGGATTTAACATGCAGATATAGCCCACGGTTTCAACCGTGGGTTTAGATAAGACAACGCATTAAAACGGTTTTAACCGTTTCCCGTGCGCAACATAAACCGTTGAAACGGTTATTTATGTCTCTGAAAATTTTGTTTACCCACGGTTGAAACCATGGGCTATGTTGAAGAAAATGCACTTAATTAAATGACATTGACCTAAAGGCCGGGGCAACTATGTAACAGCGCAATTTGTCATAATTAAAACCACAAAGATTGAAGATATTATTTGGCATACAGGGAACCGGTAACGGCCACCTGAGCAGGGCGAGAGATGTGTACCCTGAGCTTGCAAAGTATGGTGATGTAGATGTGCTGATCAGCGGCATACAAGCTGATGTGGATGTGCCCTTCCCGGTAAACTACCGTATGTATGGCATGAGCTTTATCTTCGGTAAGCGCGGAGGGGTGGATATATTTGAGACTGCACGAAGGCTGAAATTGTTCCGCCTGCTTAAAGACATCAGGGAATTCCCGGTGGAGCAATACGACCTTGTCATTAATGATTTTGAGCCGGTTTCGGCATGGGCGTGTAAGCGCAAAGGGTTGCCTTGCATATCACTGAGCCACCAATGTGCTGTGCTGCATAAAAATGCCCCTCCACCAGCATCCGGCGACCCGATGGGGAAATTGGTGCTACAACGTTATGCACCGGTTACTGCTGCATATGGCTTTCACTTTAAAGCATTCGGGGAAAATATTTTCACCCCGGTTATCCGCAGGGAAATTCGGGAGCTGACATCAGTGAATGAAGGGCATTATACTGTTTACCTTCCCGCTTATGATGACGCCAAGATTGTAAAACACCTGTCGCAATTCAAAAACGCAAGATGGGAAGTATTTTCCAAGCATAACAAGCAGCCTTTCGTTTCAGGAAATGTGTCGGTAGCGAAAATTGATAACCGGGCATTCATAGAGAGCATGGCAAACAGCGCCGGTGTATTATGCGGCGCAGGGTTCGAAGGGCCTGCGGAAGCTATGTACCTTGGCAAAAAGGTGCTGGTCATACCCATGCTTACCCAATATGAACAGCAATGCAACGCCGCCGGTGCAGCAGCCATGGGCGCCACTGTGATAAAAACACTGGATGAAAAACACTACGGAACCATACGTGAATGGCTGGAAAACGGTAAACCAATTGAAGTAAACTATCCTGATATAACCGCAGAAATTGTAGCAAAGATCATCAAGAACCATGTACCCTTTTATAAACAAATCAACAAAGAAAAAATTAGCGCTGGTGTTTAATCACGGCCTCGACCTGTTAGTGCACCTAACTGATGTTATAAGGGCAATTTGCCTTTAGCAGTACTGGATCATCAGGCAACATAAAAAAAAATGAACGCTGGCTTACCGGCGTTCATTTGATCTTCTTTTCCCGGCTTTTAGTGATGAAAATGTTCGAAATCACAATGGTGATGTTCATTGCCCAGGTTATCTAATACCATCTTGTAAAGGTCGTGATTAGAAGATGATGAAATGACGATTACGCCGCCTGTTAATGTGGCATTTAGCAGCATAGCTGACGTTACTCCCGAAGTAACAGAAGGCAAGTCGAGGGTAGTGACTGCAACAAAGGAACTATCGTTTGTGATAGTAACGCTATCCTGCTCCGTTTGCAACTGAACAGACTCATTTACCAGTATCTCTACAGGCAGTGTAACCGTTCCGTCAGTGAACATACCATTTAATTGCAGTACAGGCATATTCCCGATCTTGTCCAGGTCAATTTTTAATACGGTTTGGCTATAAAAGCCTGCCGGTAAGGTAAAACTGCCAAAATCAATAGCCACTGACGACATCAGGTCAATCCGCTGGTTGTTAGTTGCTTTGTATTGTACCTGCACATTGCCTTGCGTCGCCTGGAATACTACTACATCGGGAGTTGCAAAAGCGGAATCCCATACAATATCCGCCGTGGCAGTTGTCCTGGCCATGCTATAATTCGTATTCGCGACTTTTAACTGGTAACTCATGGTAGGCGTATTAGACGTGCTGTAGTTACTGCTGCTTTTTTTGCACGACGATCCGAATAACAACCCCACCATTACTGCCGATAACAAAAGTGATTTTTTCATAATAATTTTATTTAGTTAACAAATAGCTTTCTTTCCTAAGACTATTTAAAAAGCGCGCCAACCTTCCCTAACCGGCTGCTTGTTAACACAACTTACTGTTAATAGAAAAAATCATTAATTTTTACTTCCCTGGTTTTGCGCCGGTTGCTGAAAAATAATAAAACCTAAATAAGATCAGTTATTTTAGAGCGACAATATGAGCTATAGGAAAACTTTGTTTTGGGTCTCGTTTTTCAGTATTGCGATGGGTTTTTTAGAATCTGCCGTAGTCATCTATTTGCGGAAACTATATTATCCTCATGGGTTCACATTCCCGCTGACGCCAATGCCAAATGATATATCGGTGGTAGAGATATGGCGTGAGGCGGCAACCATTATTATGCTGCTTTCCATCGGCATTATTGCGGGCAGAAACCGCGTGGAGCGGTTTGCGTGGTTTATTTTCTCCTTTGCTGTTTGGGATATCTTCTATTATATTTTCCTGTTCGTATTCCTGGGGTGGCCGCAGTCGCTTATGACATGGGATATTCTTTTTCTCATCCCGGTGCCCTGGGTAGGCCCGGTGGTAACGCCTGTCATTATTGCTGTGACTATGATATTGTTTGCAGTGTCTGTTATTTATTACTCCCGCAAAGGCCTGGCGGCCTATTTGCGATGGAAAGAAACTTCATTGCTTATCCTCGGCAGCCTTATTGCCATTGTTGCTTTTACCCAAGACTATGTATTCCAAAAAGGGGATATTCTCTACCGCAATATCAGGATGGGAGGATCACTATTTACAGACCTTGCAAACTATGTGCCCCTACACTTCGACTGGCCTGTTTTTTGGGCGGGAGAGGCGATTATTTTGTTAGCATGGTTTTTTTATACCAAGAGAATGAAACAGGCAGGAAAGCCATGAACGTGTTACTGAAGTTATATGTTTTTGTTATCTGCGCCCGTGCCTTTAAGAGGTGCGGGCGTATTGTTTTTTGAAAATGGCAGTTGCAAAACGAACTGCATTTGCAAATACATTATTAACAATTTACAATCCGTTTGTTATTATTTGCAAAAAATGGGCTATGTGTTATATAAGGTAGGAAATTTACATTATAAATCTAAACTTGAAATTATGAAAAACGCAAAAAACTTTAGCCCGAAACGAAACCTGGTAGAAGAATTCAACCTGCATTACTACCAGCTAAATATGCAGAAAGAACATGGCGGCCGCACAGAGAAAAAACAGTCGAAATTAAGCAAACTGTTTTCCTTCCTGGCAAACCTGGATGCCGGATTTCCGTTATCGGGCGCATAGGCGGGATTCATACCGTTGGAATCGGGATTTGTTGCCGGGCGTCAACATACATCGGGAACGCAACTGAACTTATTCGCCCTGATAAAGCCCAATCGAAACCGCTCCAATATATTTTTTGTAACTTGCGTTATGACTGATGCCCAACTATACCAGGAATTATCTGCCCTGCCTGATTCATTAAAACAGGAAGTGGCTGATTTTATTACATTCCTGAAACAAAAGGTGCAACCCAAGGAGCCAAAAGAACGGCCTTTAGGATTGGCAAAAGACAAAATCTTTATTAAGGACAATTTTGATGATCCTATTCCCAATGTTGCCGGCGACTTAGAAAAGCAATTCAATGAACTTGCCACCAAATGGAAAGACGAAACAAGATTATATTCCCTACCCCCTAAAAAAATCAATGAAACATATCTTAAAATAATAGCCAGGGGGGAAAGTTACCTTCCATTTATCCTAAAGGATATTCAAAGAGGTGGTAGCGTTTATTGGCATTTTGCCCTTAAAGCCATTACCGGGAACAATGAAATTCAAGATGATTTTAGCAGAAGCAGAATATTAAAAGATGCATGGATTAAATGGGGGAAAGATAACTTCATAATTTAATCCAATGCTGCCTGATTCATATATTCCAGCACTAACCCCTCAATTAATCCGAGCTTATTTGCCACTCTTGCAAAAAGACGTAAATTTTATATTTAAAAGCGTTCAAGGAGATGATTATAATTGCGTATCGTGGGCGATTCATAACGACGAAGAAAATATTATTCTAAAACTTCCTGATGGCGAAACAGATCAACGCCTGAAAAGCTATGTTGATTATTACAAAAACATTGGTTTTGAAGAGACGGGAAATATTGATGTAGAGCAAGGCGTAACCAAAATTGCCTTATATGCTTTTGCTGATGAATTTCAACATGTTGCCCGCCAGTTAGCGGATGGAAGATGGGCTAGTAAATTAGGGGAATGGGAAGACATAGAACACTCAACCCTGAATGATTTGGCTGGTAATTTTTATGGAGAACCCGTGATTTTTTTCATTAACAATTAATCATTAACCATTAACCATTAAAGAGATCAGCTTTTATCCACGGAATAAGAACCGGCTCCAAGAAAGATAAAACCAAAAAATACGAAGCATAGCTCTATGGCTTCAGATGAGCCCATAATGCCTTTACCGCCGGCCCAAAGAGTGAGGATGGCCACTATAAAGTTTATGAACATCAGCAAGCTTACCAGCCGGAACCATAAACCTAATACACAAAATATTCCACCAATAGATTCTGTGATAGCAGACATAAACCCCCAGAAAACCGGGAAGAACGTAATATGCACATTGCTCATGCTATGCCCCAGCGATTCCCATTTTTCGGGGCCGCCGGTGAGCTTCGGGAGGCCATGCAAAAACAGCATCACGCCTGTGCCCACACGCATAACGAAAAGGCCGAAGTTTTTGTAATTGCCAAGTTGGGAGAAGATCGCCATATTTTTTTTTGATTAGCTGATTAGTTAATTAGCTGATGTGCTGATTAGCTTATTGAGATTCGTAATTAGGTTACTATAAAGATAGGATTTTGCCAATAGATGTACACAAAAATCAATCCAGTTTCTTGGGTTTCCAGCCCAGGCCTGTAAATTTTTTCCGGCGCAGCAGGAAGTAATCCCATACTATGCTTCGGGAATAAATACCTTCTACATTTCGGACTGTGATGAGTTTTTTGTTTTCGCGCCTGCGTTTTAGCCATTTGCCCATATCCCGGTAAAAATGGAAATGCGCTTTTACAATTATAAATGTTTGCTTAAAATTTCCGGTAAGTAAAAGCCGCAATCCCGCTACCCCGTCCAAAATGAACCGCAACGGGAACAGCCATAAAAGCTTTGTTCCCCTTTCATTCTTTATAAGAAGAACAAGATTATTACGAAAGTTGTAGTAGAGCTTCTGCGGGCTGCCGTAGCTGATGACACTGCCGCCCACATGATACACCAATGATTTGGCTATATATCCTATCTTATAGCCGGCATTCTTCATTCGCCAGCAAAGGTCAACCTCTTCCATGTGGGCATACAGGTCGTTATCAAGGCCCCCAACCTTATGATAAACGTCCGCGCGAACCATAAAGCAGCCGCCTGAGGCCCAGAATACTTCTATGTTATCATTGTACTGCCCCTTATCTTCTTCCACGTCAAAGAAGATGCGCCCGCGGCAAAACAGGTACCCAAAGTTATCCATAAAACCCCCTCCTGCCCCCGCATACTCAAAACATTCCTTGCTTCTCCAGTAGCGTATTTTAGGCTGGCAGGCAGCCAGTATTTCATCCCGTTCCATAGCCTCATACAATGGCGGGAACCATCCTTCAGTAACCTCGAAATCAGCACTTAGTAAAATGTAATATTTTGCCTTTACCTGCTTCAGCGCCTCATAGTAACCATTTGCAAAACCATGGTTTACAGCTATTTGCAGGGTTTTTACCGTAGGAAAGTTAGATTGAACGTATTGAAGAGTATCGTCGGTAGAAGCATTGTCAGCCACGATCACCTCGTACCCGGTATGGGCTTCTTCCACAATCTTTGGCAAAAATAATTCATGCCATTTAGTGCCATTGTAGCTTAAAATTACAACAGCCGTATCCTTATGGCATTCTATCATAGCGGGGATGCTACTGATTATTTATACTTAGGTTCGTAAAGAGTATTGTCGGGTACGGTAATGTTTTCATTCTTCTGATACCTGTGCTCATAAAGATTGTAACAACCTGCCCATGCAAAAATGAAGAAGCCGAAGAAACTCAGTAAGAATAAAAAGCGCGATTTGGAGGGCTTATTAAGCTCAATGTCTGCAGGGTTATCTATCTCTACTTCCGGGTTATTGTGTTGGGTGTCCATGAATTTGTTAAATTTCCGTGGCAAAAATAATAGTAATTCCTTCAAAATCATAATATTTTTACCTTTCCATCGTTATTCGGCAGGCGAACTATGCGGCAATATCTAAATTGGAAAACATATCTTGCACTTATTGCACTCTTTATTGTAGGCGCTTCATTGTATTATACTAACCAACTGGCAGCAAAGCTGGCGGATGAAGAAAAGAAAAAAGTGGAGGAACTGGCCGGTGCGTTAAAAACATTGGTGAAGTCGAAAAATGACCAGGAAACCGCCTTTGCCAGTACTATTATTACCCAAAATACTACCATTCCCCTTATAGTCACGGATGAAAAGCTTGGGATAATAGATTCCCGAAATATTGATACACTACATTCGCTGAATTCTCATAATGTAGTTGCGGAAAAATTAGCTGAGTTTAAGCATCTGCACCCTCCCATACCCGCCGACTATGGTACTGGAGTTAATTATGTGTACTATGGGGAATCTTACCTGCTCACACAGCTTCGGTATTTTCCATATGTACAGTTAGCTATTATCATGCTGTTCCTGGCAGTGGTGCTTGTGGCATTAAGCGCTGCCAACCGCAGCCTGCAAAACCAGGTATGGGTGGGGCTGTCGAAAGAAACAGCGCACCAGCTTGGCACACCGCTCAGCTCTATAGAAGCCTGGCTGGAACTGCTGCGTGAGGAAAATCCGAACAGCGAGGCTGCCATAGAAATGCAAAAAGACCTGGACAGGCTGAAGCTCGTTGCAGACCGATTCAGCAAGGTAGGCAGCGCACCACAACTGGGAGAAGAAAACCTGGTAACAAGGCTGCAGGGCATGGTAGAGTATATGCAGAAACGGACCCCGAAAAAGATTATTATTTCTTTGCATCACACGGAAGCCGAAATACCGGTAAATATAAGCGGGCCGCTATTCGACTGGGTAATGGAAAACCTGATCCGCAATGCCCTCGACGCCATGGCAGGAGAAGGAAAAATTGATATAACCGTCATAAACCAGCCACAACAAGTATTGGTGGACGTGCAGGACAATGGCAAGGGAATACCGAGCTACGCAGTAAAAAGAGTCTTTACACCCGGCTTTACAACCAAAAAGCGAGGCTGGGGGCTTGGCCTGTCCCTCTCACGCCGTATCATTGAGAAATATCATCATGGCTCCATATTCGTAAAACAGTCGGAAGTAGGTAAGGGAACTACGTTTAGGATAATATTGAGGAGGTAAAAACCCCTGACCCCTCCCGATGAAAAAATCGGGACAGGTGCCGGGGGACCTGCTATTTAGCTAATTTTCAAATGCTCATCGTTTAAACGACTATTGAGTTATTTTATTTTCTCTAAAATGAACGAAAATTCCTCCAAGGAATTAAGTGTGGCGAAAATGAGGGGAAGTCCCTTTAGGGATTTAGGGTTTACGGTTTTTTCTTTTTACTTTTGCCGTCCCTCAATGCGGCGGTGGCGAAACTGGTAGACGCACTACTTTGAGGTGGTAGCGCCTTCACGGGCATGGGAGTTCGAATCTCCTCTGCCGCACTTTTACGACAAAACCCGCTTTTCGGCGGGTTTTGTTTATACTGAATTTAACACCTTCCCCGCATAGGTTTGCTATTGATAATTTGTATATTCGCAAATGTATTTATAATAAATGCATGAAATCCGGTTGAATCTTATGAAAAAAACAGCACTGTTTTTGATAATGATCTTATTTAGCTTTCCCTCGTTTTGCCAGGAGTATATGAATATACAAATGGTATTTGTAAAGGGCGGAAACTTCTTTATGGGGTGTGATGACCACGATTTCCTGGCTCCGGAATATGATAACGAAAAGCCGCTGCACAGGGTAAATATAAGCAGCTTTTATATCGGAAAATTTGAGATCACGAATATTCAATACAAATCGCTGATGGGCGTTTTCCCTCCTCCATACATTGGCGTTAATTATGGTAATAAAGACTGCGACAATTGCCCACTTGTAAAATTAACCTGGGATGACGCACAGAAGTTCATTAAAAAACTGAATGAGAAAACCGGCAAACATTACCGCCTGCCTACAGAAGCAGAATGGGAATATGCAGCAAGGGGGGGCAAGTATAGCGAAAAACACAAGTACGCGGGAAGTGATAAGATCACTGAAGTAGCATGGTATGGGCATCCTACCAGTACCACGCACCCAGTGGGCTTAAAACAGCCAAATGAGCTGAGCATTTTTGATATGACCGGAAATGTTGCGGAGTGGTGCGAGGATTGGTATGAAGATGATTATTATAAAGGCACTATTGACGCGATAAACCCCAAGGGGCCGGAAAAAGGTGACAAAAAAGTGGTGCGCGGCGGCTCATACTACGACGACGATGTTATTTGCCGGTCGGTTTACAGGAGCCGGTTTGCACCTAATACCAGCCAATGGAATATTGGCTTCAGGGTGGCTTTGGACTACTAAGTGAGGATGACAAAATAAATCCTCAGAACAATGAGCATTTACTCATAGGCAGGCAGTGAGGTAAGCCACTTTATATTTTGCACATCGCAGGCATCAGCGCAAAAGGTTTGATGGCCATTGGTAAGCAACCAGTAATTGCACTGCATGGTGCGCTGGTAATTAAGTAATTGCCGGAGAGTTTTTTCTGACACAGGTACATCGGGAGCTTTACATTCTACCAGCATCCACGGCCTATGATCCCGGTCATATACCACAATATCAAAGCGCTTATTTACATTCCCGACCTTTATCATTTTTTCAACTGCCAACAGCGAAGCAGGATATTGCATGGTTTCAGTTAAGTAATGTATCATATACTGCCGAACGTGCTCCTCCTGGGTTAAAATAAGCCATTTTTTCCGGATCGGGTCAAAAACAGATGTTTTGCGATCTGTTTGACGGAGCTTTAATTGAATGGTGGAGAAGTCGGTATGAATCATTCAATTCAAGAGTAAATGGAAAATATTATGACGTTGAGCACACTTATTTGTTATCCAAAACCTCCACCCATATCTTGTCTGCATCTTTTTTACGAATGCTAAGATAGTACCCGGCTATTTGTATGGCCAAAGGGTCACCCATAGGCGCTATCATTTCCACCCACACCGGCTCCCCCGGAATACAGCCCATCTCCATCAGGGTTAGCTGAAAATCACTTTCATCGTGGCTCTTAATAACGGCCCTTGTTCCTTTAGGCAAGCGGGAAAGCTGCACTGCCCGCCCGGCCATATCGCTCTGACGGGCCTTTTCTTCCTGCACATTCATTAATACAAAATTACTACAGTTAAATTCCAATCCCAAAATAAAGTAAGGCCGGTTTATTTTCGCATCTGCGAAAATTCATAGTACCTTGACATACCTTTACAATTTAACATCCATGAAAAAAGACATTCACAACAGGGCAGACATAGAAATACTGATCAATTCGTTCTACGACAAAGTAAAAGTTGATGATAAGATCGGTTTCATTTTCAATGAAATAATTGGCACGAACTGGAGCCACCACTTACCTATTATGTATCAATTCTGGGATATGGTGCTGTTTACAACACCGGGCTATGCCGGCAACCCCACAAGAAAACACGTAGACATTGACTCAAAAATAAAATTGAACAAAGAACATTTCGACCGATGGCTGGAACTATGGAATGAAACGGTTGACAATCACTTTGAAGGTGAAAAAGCAACGGAGGCAAAAGACCGCGCCATGCTTATGGCAGACCTGATAAATATGAAAGTGGAAATGTCGAGAGGTGGGAACCTGGTGCAGTAAACCCCTGACCCCTCCCGAAGAAAAATCGGGACAGGTACCGGGGGACTTGCTATTTAGCTACATCAATAACTTTTGTGCAAAAGGGAATAATTAGGCAAAGAATGATGAGACAATCAACAACCCACCAAACAATACCTCCCTCACAGCCTATGGCTTTCGCCATCTCCGGCAATCTAATAGACCTCTTCCAAAAACGCATATACCCCGCAGAAATAATCGTAAGTAATGGAGTAATAACCTCCGTTAAAGAAACGGCAGATGCATCAGATCAGTACATCCTCCCCGGTTTTATTGATGCCCATATACATATAGAAAGCTCCATGCTCGTGCCCACAGCCTTTGCGCAAATTGCTGTTATCCACGGAACAGTAGCTACAGTATCTGACCCGCACGAGATAGCCAATGTAAACGGCCGTGAAGGAGTACAGTACATGATAGACAATAGCAAGCTTTCTTCATTCAAATTTTTCTTCGGAGCGCCTTCATGCGTCCCGGCTACAGGTTTTGAAACTGCCGGCTATACGCTTGATGCAAAAGCAGTAGAGGAGTTATTGCATAGCCCTGATATATGGTACCTGAGCGAAATGATGAATTACCCCGGAGTGCTGCATAATGACCCTGAAGTTATGGCAAAAATAGCCGCCGCAAAACGCATCGGCAAGCCTGTGGATGGGCATGCGCCGGGGCTAAGAGGAGATACCGCAGCCAGGTATGCTGCCGCTGGTATCACTACTGACCATGAATGTTTCACGCTCGATGAGGCCCTCGATAAAATAAAAGAGAGTATGCATATTCTTATTCGCGAAGGCAGTGCGGCTAAAAATTATGAAGCCCTGTCAGAGCTGTTAAGGCTGCACCCGGACAAAGTAATGTTTTGCAGTGATGATAAACATCCCGATGAACTCGTATTGCACCACATTAACGACCTCGTGAAACGCTCACTGGCGAAGGGTTATGGCCTGTTCGATGTTTTGAGGGCAGCATGCGTTCACCCGGTATTGCACTACGGGCTACCGGTGGGATTGCTAAGAGAAAATGATCCTGCAGATTTTATTGTCGTGAATAACCTTGAAGATTTTGATGTACTGCAAACTTATATTGACGGGCAATTAGTAGCCGAACAGGGTGAAACATTATTACCGGATATTACAGTTAAGCCGATCAATAATTTTCATGCAGCTAAGAAGGATGTCGAAGAATTTAAAATAACCGCTAAATCTGACGCACCCATAATAAGAGTAATAGAAGCCATAGAAGGACAGTTGATAACAAATATGCTGCAACTGCCTGCAAAAGTGAGCGATGGATGTATAGTCAGCGATACGGAACGCGACATTCTGAAAATTGCCGTCATTAACCGTTATGAAAAAGATGCGCCGGTAGCAGTAGCCTTTATTAAAAATTTCGGACTAACTCACGGAGCATTAGCATCAACAGTAGCGCACGATTGCCACAACATTATTTCTGTCGGCGCGGATGATGCCTCTGTTTGCGCGGCAGTAAATGCACTGATAGATTGTAAAGGGGGCCTTGCAGTAGCGAGGCGTAGCGATGATGTTACCGTCATGCCATTACCTGTCGCCGGCCTCATGTCATTAGAAAATGGCTATGAAGCCGCCGCTACCTATACTAAGTTGAGTACTATTGCAAAAGAGCTGGGAACCGCTATGCATGCGCCTTTTATGACGCTCTCATTTATGGCACTGTTAGTAATACCATCATTAAAACTGAGCGATAAAGGGCTGTTTGATGGAGCAAAATTTGAATTTACTTCTGTAGAAGCCTAATAGAAAAACTTGGTTACGGGCAAAGGTTTTCATTTGTCGGGTACGCAAATCCGTTTACCGGATCGACCTCATCTCCAAAATAGTAAGTAATTCCGCCGGTATAAATACAACTGCCCTTGAATTGAAGTATGGTTACACAGGTGCAGGCTGCTATTGTCTGCCCTTTTAAGGTTACGAGCTTCATAGACACATAATACTTCCCGGCAGCACATTTATTGCCGTTCAGGTCCGTTCCGTTCCAACTTTGGGTCAGGTCGCCGGCATATACCCCCTGGCTGCTGGCATTCCATATCGTAAGGATAGAGGCTCCGGCATCCAGGCTGTCATATATTACACGGTACACATCGTTTATTCCATCTCCGTTAGGAGTAAATGCCGTAGGCAAAAAATAATAAAACCCCGTACTGTCGGTTTTATGTGCCACAACTGCTACACTGCACGTAGTGCATAGCGGCGTAGGTTTAGTACTGTTATTACTCTTGCTACAGGTAACAGCACTGCCCAAAATAATAATGGCAATTATAACAATGATCAACCTGTTCATAGTGTACTTACGCTGCTGTAAAAATACTTTTTGAAAATAACATTGTTATGTAATGCTCTTCTCTGCAATAAAGTTCAATCCAAAGAAAAAATATTCCCGGCGAAACCCTTTTGCTGATTGCAGTTTTTGCTCCTTTTCCAATAATGCATCCGGGGCAGAAAAACGGTAATGAATGGGCAGAAAATAACGAATGTATTGTACGCTGTCTTTTTGTAAATTAAATCCGTTCTCTTCAAAAAGATGTTGCCAGGTCTCCAGGCTGCGGATGTTCTCGTTACCTATGAGTATATCTTTCTGCAGCTTCTCGTCCCATATTGTGATGATGCGCTTACTGCCCCGGTATTTATACAACTTCAGCCGTTGTATCAGGTTATTGCCATTCTCCTCTATCGAGAGTATTTTGCCGTTCTTTTTTAAGCTCCGGTTAAATATCTGCAATGCCTCAGCTATTGGTTCTAAATGATGTAATGTATCCTGAACTATGATCCAGTCGAAGCTGCCTGCAGCAGGCTGATTGTCGAACAGGTTCTCATAGGTACAGTTGAATAGAGACGTGTCACCATACTGGCTCCAGTACTCCTTGCGCTTCTGCACCGTATCATAGTAAAACTCAAGAGTTGTCCCCACTGTACTTATGCCATTCAGCGCCAGGAAAAGACAGGTTGTGCCATATCCCGAGCCACAGTCCCAGATAGCTGTTACTCCCTTATTGGCGTTAACATCAATAATATGCCTTTTTACATAGCGGAGCCTTTGCAAAAAGTAATTCCTGCGAAAATGCAGCGAAGACTTTTTACCGAGGAACTTATAATAGAGCTGCATTTCGGTGTGCACTTCCAATTCTTTAAGCATCAGTTCGAAGAACTGCTCCGGTGACATCATTTAACTCGAAAAGATTAAAAAGATTGATCGGTTTTTTTTACGCTGGTAAAAGTAATAAGTATAGAGTAGAAAATAGAATTAGGCTACCACCATCTAAAATTTAGCGATATGTCTGTCGTTCTTTCGTAATAGCCGGTACTTCTTTGCAAAAAATCAAGCCGGGCTTG
>Ga0207081_1037_pt1 | contig 26566 bp, 25 predicted proteins | sample Alteio_BWMinHeat_59_FD_153524 | JGI IMG/M metagenome (GOLD analysis project Ga0207081, IMG submission 153524) | Enriched cells from forest soil in Barre Woods Harvard Forest LTER site, Petersham, Massachusetts, United States -... | ecosystem: Environmental > Terrestrial > Soil > Temperate forest >... | reverse complement strand
ATCACTGCATTTATAAATCATTTAAGTTATTACGTTTTGGTGCCATAGCTATTTTTGCAAATTGGGCAGGAATTATGGTGCCTCGTTATTGTACAACTCCGGTTGATAGCGATAACTATAAAGAGAATTATCAATTTCTAATTATTTCAATTAGTTTGATGCTAGGTACTTGTCTAGCAAATTGCATAGGGGAATTTATTCGTGCAAAAGGAAAAACAGAACCTGTTGTTGATATCTGTAAAGTTACAACCGCGTTTTTTGCCGTTGGCTTAGCAACTGAATTTTTTGTTGATATTAATAATACACCCTGTTCTTTCGTTGATAGGCTGAACAATAATATCACCGAAAATGCACTTAATCAAAGTGGAATTAACTACCTAAACCCTTAGGCCGCCGTTTCGGTGTTCATGAATTCAAGCTGATTTAAGTAGGAGTGTTTAAAAAATTCACTAAATTCTAATAAATAACATAAATCTTAATATTATTGTAACATGAATAAGGTATAATTAAGTAATTAATAAAATTATAGGTTATATTGTGTGTGATCTAATAAAGTCACTTCAGCGAGTTATGGAGTCTGTAAACAACTCGCTTTATCGTTTGTATGCATTTTTAGATTTAACTTTTATTGCACCATTTACATGGGAGTACTTTAGTCAAGGAGATATTATCAGCAGTTATTGGGGACTTGGCACTAAAAGAATAGCAGGGGTTCTAATGTTGGATTCTGGGATGTGCTTTACTGTAACGGCATTTTATGCTTTTCATGCTCAAAATCCGGATGGTCAAACCTTTGTAAAGTCTATTAATGCTAAGATGAAAGCGCCTGAAGTGAATAGAAACTATTTTGAAAAATTGTTAATAGCTCAATTAACATCAAAAGGGATAGAAGCCAATAAACTAAATCATATTGAAGAACTTCAGAATGGCAAAAACTCAATTAGGAGTTTGATACAGAAATATAACTTTGGACATTTGTCAACCATAGGAATTACCTTATCAGGTAATAATATGCCTGGACATGAAATTGCTTTCAAAATAATGAGAAAACCAGATGGGGAAATCCAGTATGAATTATTTGATCCCAACTTTGGTATTTTTAATACAACAAGTGAATCGTCGCTTAAATCTAAGATTTTAGAGCTAATAAGCTTATATGGATATACGCAATATTATTTTGATGACCTAACAAATTCTGTACCAAGTGATGTTGATTGGAATTTAGTTAAACAGAACTGCTGCACAGCTTTATCACGTGCTAGTAGCAATTATAGAATTCAAGTGGTGAACTTCTTACTTTCTAAGGGAGCAAGTATAGATCTAAGTGATGGTTGTGGCCGGACACCTCTTATGTCAGCAGTTAATGTTGGGCGAATATCAGCCGTGAAGCTGTTATTGGAAAAAGGAGCAAATGTAGATCTAAAAGCTGTTAATGGGTGGACGCCTCTTACGTCAGCTGCTTTTTATGGTCATACATCGGTCGTGAAGTTGTTATTGGAAAAAGGAGCAAGTATAGATCTAAAAGATGGTAATGGGTGGACGCCTCTTACGACAACTGCTTCTAACGGGCATACGTCAACTTTGAAATTATTATTGGAGAAAAGAGCAAGTGTAGATCTAAAAGATGGTAATGGGTGGACGCCTCTTACGTTAGCTGCTTTTTATGGTCATACATCGGTCGTGAAGTTGTTATTGGAAAAAGGAGCAAGTATAGATCTAAAAGATGGTAATGGGTGGACGCCTCTTACGACAACTGCTTCTAACGGGCATACGTCAACTTTGAAATTATTATTGGAGAAAAGAGCAAGTGTAGATCTAAAAGATGGTAATGGGTGGACGCCTCTTACGTTAGCTGCTTTTTATGGTCATACATCGGTCGTGAAGTTGTTATTGGAAAAAGGAGCAAATGTGAGCTTGCCTAATAATCATGGATACACACCTATAGATATAGCAAAGGCTAAAGGTCATACAGAAGTAGTTAATTTGATTCAAAGAGCTGCCTTGCAACCGAAGAAAGTATCATGGGCAGATAAAGTTATGAATGGCTTAGCAGAGTGTTGCTTTATATATACTTGGCAAATGTAGTAATTTAAACCCTTAGGCCGCCGTTGACTGGGATTACCGCGCCGGTGATAAAACCTGCGTTGTCATCGGCCAAAAACACCACGGTGCGTGCAATCTCGGTAGTATCACCCAAACGGTTAGCGGGAACTTTGGCGAGAATCTGTTGCATGGCTTCAGGCGGCACTGCTGCCACCATCTCGGTGTTCATGTAGCCTGGAGCAATTGCATTTACGGTGACTCCATTGCGCGCGCCTTCAAGAGCCAGGGCTTTGGTAAAGCCTTCAATGCCGGCTTTGGCTGCGGAATAGTTGGTTTGGCCAGTCATCCCATGGGCGTTGACTGAGCTCATGCTGATAATGCGCCCAAACTTATTCTCGCGCATTTTTTCAATTACCGAACGCGACATATTAAATACCGAATTCAAATTGGTTTGAATCACTGCGTTCCAGTTTTCAAATGTCATCTTATGCATCATGCCATCGCGGGTGATGCCAGCGTTATTCACCAGTATTTCAATATTGCCGCCCAAATAGGTTTCGGCTTCCTTGATTCCGGTCTGGCATTCATTAAAGTTGGACACATCCCATTTGAAGGTTTTTATTCCGGTTTCGGTTTCAAACTTCTTGGCCGCTTCTTCATTGCCTGCGTAAGTTGCGCATACTTTGTAGCCTGCCTGTTTTAGCGCCTTGCAGATGGCCGCGCCAATGCCGCGGGTTCCGCCTGTTACCAATGCTCTTCTTGTCGTCATTATCACCTCCTGTGAATGTTATCTTTCAATGCACATTGCGACGCCCATACCCCCGCCAACACACAGTGTCGCCAGTCCTTTTTTAGCATCGCGCCGTTTCATTTCATGTATTAGCGTAGTAAGAATCCGGGCGCCGGAAGCTCCAATCGGATGACCAATTGCAATCGCTCCGCCATTGACATTGACTTTTGCCGTATCCCAGCCCATTTCTTTATTGACGCAGACTGCCTGTGAAGCGAAGGCCTCATTGGCTTCAATTAAATCGAGGTCGGCAGTTTTCCATCCCGCCATTTCCAAAGCTTTGCGTGAAGCAGGGATGGGCCCAGTCCCCATAATAGCAGGGTCGACACCCGCCTGCGCAAAACTCTTAATGGTTGCTAGAACGGGCAAGCCGCGTTTTTGAGCTTCTTCTCGCGTCATCAGCATAACTACCGCTGCACCATCATTTATGCCGGAAGCATTGCCGGCAGTAACGGTACCATCTTTCTTGAAGGCCGGCTTGAGTTTGCTTAAATCTTCTTGTTTCACGCCGTCGCGAATGAACTCATCCTGAGCAAAAGTAACCTCATCTTTTTTAATTTGCACTTTTATGGGCACGATCTCATCGGTAAATTTGCCGGCTTTCTTTGCAGCTTCTGCTTTGTTTTGAGATTCTGTAGAGAATTTATCCTGTTCTTCCCGGGTGATGTTAAATTTCTCAGCAATATTCTCTGCAGTAATTCCCATATGAGTTGCAGAAAAAACATCGGTTAGACCATCGTTAATCATAACATCCACCAGTGGGGCATTTCCCATCTTATATCCCGTGCGTATATTAACCGCATGCGGACACTGGCTCATGCTTTCCTGGCCGCCAGCGATGACAATTTTGCTACTGCCTGATGCAATAGCCTGATAGCCCTGAGCTATTGAACGCAATCCTGACCCACAAACCTGATTGATGATCCAGGCAGGAACTTCCTTGGGTATTCCAGCTGCCATAGATGCCTGTCGCGCTGGGTTTTGCCCAGCCCCGCAAGCAAGCACCTGACCCATTATAACTTCTGAAACCTCATCTGGTTTGACTTTCGTGATTTCCAGTGTTTTCCTTATAACGGCTTCCCCAAGCTTATGTGCCGGTAATCCTGATAAAGTTCCATTTAAGTTTCCAATAGCAGTGCGAAATGCACTCACAATCACGACTTCTGTGTTTGACATAAATTGCTTCCGTAATAAGGTGTTTTCAGCTATTATACTACTATGTCGCAAGACAGATTGTAAAGTTTATATTTAAATATGCCTTATATGACTGGAGATGTTAAAAAAGATTATAGTAATAGTGAATACCGCAAAGCCCTGAATCAAGTTTTCATATTGCATATAGTTATGTTCTGTATTGCATTTACGGCGGCTCTTATGGCGCAGTCCTCGGCGGTACTCGCCGACTCGCTTGATTTCATTGGTGATGCGATGAGTTATGCTTTAAGCATATTTGTTATCAACCGAAGCCTTGCTATGCGAGCCACAGTTTCCATTGCGAAAGCCGTTACCATGCTGAGTTTTGGCCTTCCAGTTATGATCTACTCTATGATTCGGTTTAATGAAGGTACAGCTCCTGACTACGCTATTATGAGTTATGCAGGTGTTCTTGGCATTATTGCCCATATTTATTGCATTTATAAATTGTACCGATTTCGCTCTGGAGACAGCAACCGTCTTTCTGTTTGGATTTGTACCATTAATGATCTGCTAAGCAATGTGATCACTGTCATAGCCTCGCAAGTAGTAATGTTTACAGACTCAGTAATCCCTGATATAGTTGCAGCAGGTTTTATAGTGAGTATTGCAATATTGGGGGCTTTGGTTATTCTTAGACAGGCAATTCAAGAAATCAAAAATTATAAATCAGAAAGAGGATATGCCTAAAAAAATCGTTAAAAGTGAGCTTACTCCCAGGGAGATAGTCGCAGAACTGGATCGCTTTGTTGTCGGTCAAAAAAGTGCAAAAAATGCAGTGGCAATTGCTTTGCGAAACCGTTGGCGCCGCAAACATGTGCCCTTAGAATTGCAGGATGAAATTTACCCTCATAATATTCTGATGATAGGCCCCACAGGTGTTGGGAAAACCGAGATAGCAAGACGCCTGGCCAAACTTGTGAAAGCTCCTTTTATAAAAGTTGAAGCTACCAAGTTTACCGAGGTAGGTTATGTTGGCCGCGATGTTGAATCCATCATCCGTGATCTATTAGATTATGCGATTCATATCGCCAGGGAAAAAATGCATATCGATGTCGGGCAGCAAGCATCTGCTTATGCTGCGGAACGTATAATAAATGCTCTTGTCGGTGAAAATGCTACTCCTGAAACCCGCAAAAAGTTTGCACAGAAGTTTAAATCTGGCCAGTTAGATGACAAAGAGGTCGAAATAAATATTGCTGATTCACAAAGTGCATCCGGTGCTCCTTTCCCGATGTTTGATATACCTGGTGTCCCCGGCGGGCAAATGGGAGTGATGAATATTGGAGATATATTAACTAAGGCGCTTGGCGCTCCTAAAACTAAAGCCGCTAAATTAAAAGTTAGTGATGCGTATAACATCGTGCTGCGGGAAGAAAGTGACAAACTGGTTGATGAAGAAAAACTGATTCGTGAAGCTATTAATGCAGTTGAAAATGACGGAATTGTTTTCCTTGATGAAATCGACAAGATTTGCTCGCGTAACGACTCGCGCGGAGAAGTGAGTAGGGAAGGGGTGCAGCGTGATTTACTTCCGCTCCTTGAAGGATCAACCGTCAATACGCGCTATGGTACCGTCAAAACCGATCATATTCTTTTTATTGCTTCCGGAGCTTTCCACCTTGCTAAACCTGCGGATTTATTGCCGGAATTGCAAGGTCGTTTACCGATACGAGTGGAGCTTAATCCCCTCACTGAGGCTGATATGGTTCGCATTCTTATGGAGCCTGAACATAGTTTGCTTAAACAGTATACCGCTTTATTTGCCGTTGAGGAAGTTGAGCTTGATTTCAAAAAAGAAGGTATTCAACAGATTGCGAAGATAGCTACTGAGATTAATAAAGAAGTTGAGAATATTGGAGCCAGAAGGTTGCATACCATTCTGGAAAAGTTATTGGAAAGCGTTAACTTTACGGCTAGTGATATTCCCAACACCAAAATTAAAATTGATAAAAAGTATGTTCATGCTAACCTTGCTGAAATTATGCGCAAACATGATTTAAGTAAGTTCATACTTTAAGAATAATAAAGTATGAGATAATAAAACTAGATAATAGATAGCTTTTATTTTGTTTTAGCATGAGAATAAAATGCAGTGGTAATAATAAGAGGTGAACAATGTCAGCAATTATAAATCTTAGCTTAGCTGCAATAGCAGCAGCGCCTATTGATCAAGTTAGCGCATCAGTTCTTGAGGGCACTCAGGCTGCTGGGGATCTCTCCTTTGTCGGCCTTGTTATGCAGGCGGATGCAGTAGTGAAGGGGGTAATGCTTCTGTTGTTGCTTTCATCAATCTGGAGTTGGGCAATTATATTCGATAAATGGATTAGCTACCGTCTGATTAAATCCAAAACCAAACATTTTGAAAAATCTTTCTGGTCAGGTCAGTCGTTAGAAAACCTGTTTGAGAGAGTACGGGGCAGGGAGAATCACCCATTGGCTCTGGTATTTGCTTCTGCTATGCAGGAATGGCAGTCTAGAAACGTACGCGATCTCAGTACCAACAGCAACTTACGTGCTGGTACTAAAGAGAGAATCTATCAGGCTATGCAAGTAGCTTCTAGCAAATCTCTGGAAGCTATGGAAAGCAATCTGGGATTTTTAGCAACAGTTGGTTCTAGTGCGACATTTGTGGGTTTATTTGGTACAGTGTGGGGGATTATGGTGAGCTTCCAATCGATTGCTGTGACCAAAAACACCACGCTGGCTGTAGTTGCGCCGGGAATTGCTGAAGCCTTGCTTGCAACTGCTTTTGGTCTGGCAGCAGCCATACCAGCTATGGTTTTTTATAATAAATTTGCGACCGAAATAAATAAGATAACCAATCAGCTTGATGACTTCTCAAATGAATTGGGTGCGATAATCTCAAAAGAACTGGATGCAATAAAATAATGGCTACATTTACAAAAAAATTTGGCAACCCTAAACGCCGTCGCCAGAGTATTAGCAGCGATATAAATGTGACCCCGCTGGTCGATGTTATGCTTGTGCTGCTGGTGATTTTTATGGTGACTTCGCCAATGCTGGTCGCAGGTGTCAAAGTCGATTTGCCAAAAACCAAAGCCTCCCCTCTTTCCGGTCAAGATGAGCCAGTCGCGATATCCGTGGATAAATTTGGCAACATCTTTATTCAGGAAAGCAAAATTAGACTTGGAGAAATTAAGCCGAAGCTAGCAGCAGTGCTTAAGGAAAAAAAGGAAACCCGCATTTTTGTTCGTGGCGACAAAAGTGTAGACTATGGAAAAGTCATGGAAGTTTTTGGAGAGATTAAAGCTGCGGGTTATACCAATATTGCCTTAGTTTCGGAAACGCTAAATGTAGACAATTAATTTTTTGGGCAGCATGTCTCGTGGCATTTTTTTATCAATCCTATTTCATGCAAGCATGCTTCTGTTCTTGCTTATAGGTTTGCCACACATGCATCGCGACCTGATAACTGACTATGCAGTGGTTACTGAAGTTGTGCCAGTTTCCGAGCTTACAAATGTAAAGATCAAAGAATCTAACCGCAGGGATGAGCTGCAACAGCAAACCAAGAAAGCTCCTAAGTCAGTAGAAGTAGCCGTGGATAAGGAAAAGCCTAAGCCAGTAGAAGATAAGAAACTGGAGGTCAAAGAAGAGGCGGAAAAGATACCTGATAAAAACGAGAAGAAGCCGGAAAAACCAGAGCCTGAGAAACCTAAAGAAGTCGAAAAGAAAAAAGAAGATAAGCCTAAGAAAAAGCCGGATGATGCGTTCGGGAAGAATATATTAAAGAGCCTGGAAGAAGAGGCTAAAAAGAAGAATGATAAGAAGATAGATAAGTCTTTTAAAGATATGGCAGATGCTCTGAAGGGAGAGACTAATAAGGAATACAACCAAAGTCTGCCAATGTCTATGAGTGAGATAGATGCTATTAAATCTCAGATTAGCCGTAACTGGAATATGTCATCTTTCAGTGGGGCGGTTGATGCCAAAACTATGCAGATTATCCTGGAAATTAAGCTTGATATTGAGGGCAATATTCTTGCGGTAAAACCAAAGCTAGAGCGCAATCGATCACCATACTATCGCCCTTTTGTTGAAAGCGCAATTAGAGCGGTGAAAGCCTCTTCCCCTCTACAGAATCTTAGCAAGGACAAGTTTCATTCGTGGAAGGAAATTGAATTTCGGTTTGATGCCAGCGGTACGATTTATTAACTCGAGATGCTTCCATTTAATCAACTATTTTAAATAACTTTGTACTTGCCTTCATTCGCTTATGCTAGTAAACTCACCCCAATTATCATTTTCTAAACGATGTTGTAATATTTTTGCAATTTATAGCCGTTGTAATACATTAGGTGAGGTGTAATGGACTCTCTTGATACCCATATTATTGAAGAAAACTCGCCAGTTGGTAGCTGCTTGTTAGTGGACGAGTCATCGCAGCTGGATCCATTGTCAAATCCTTCACCAAGCCCAGTATCATCATTAGCTACAGAAGTCGATCAGCTTACTTCAGCCAAATCAGATAAGCAAGATGATATTCGCTGGCATAAATTTATCATACGTAACTTTTCATTCAATGAAAAAGCGCTTATAGATGGTGATGTTTGTCCGAATAAAGGTGCTGACAGTAAAGGCGAAATTTCCATGGGCTATGTTTTGAAGCAATTCGAGGAAACTGATAAAGATTATAAGCGTAATCTTAATTTGATCAAAATGACAGGTTTGGCTATTAATGGGGTCATTTTGGGTACAGCTTTTTGTGTTTGCCCAGTGCAGTCGCTCACTTACTTCGGCTTAAAGATGATTGAGAATGCAGAATGGTATTCATTTGCTAAGGAAAAAAGGGATTTATTATCCTGGCAGCTTAGCTTGCATGATGTAGCTGAAACAGTCTCATGGAGTGCATTAGTCTTTTGTGGTAGCAGTCATTTTTATAAAATGTTAGTAGCTCCTCTGCAGCTGAAAGTTTTTAAAATACCAGTGGATATTGTTACTACTACATTTACTAGTACGACTATACGACCGGAAAACTATATGGAATTTGTCAGGTTCTCACTTAACGAAGCCGGAAATATATATAAATTTGTCAGTGACGTTTTAGCTGAAGGTATGACCGAGGAGGTACTAAGGCGGATGAGTGCTAATGCTACTATTGAGTTTGATTACCTTATGGATCACCAAGTCGGGTTAATCCAATATTTTGCTTCAGGGGTTGAAGAAATAAGTGATAATATTTTTGACATTGCTAATTCCAATGTAGCAGGTTCGGCAGCCTCTTTTGTTAAAATGCAATTCATAAAAAAAGGCATATCCACAGCTTTAAAGACTTTAGTTTTAGCTGGAGATGATTATGCGAAAAGCAATTTGACTGTTGAAAAGAGCGGTAACTACAGTATGCAGGCAGTTGAAAAAACTTTGAGTAATCTTTTGTGTAAAAAAATACTTTTCAAAGAGTTTAAAACTAATTATTGGCATAGTTTACGTGCATTGCTTTGTGGTACAATGTTTAAAGCTGCGTTTGACCTCGCAATTAATAAAACAAACGCTGGTTCATTAGTGATTGAGTATATTCCATTTGAGGCAAGCTATAATTTTACCATAACAGTTATAAAAGGTACTTCCTACAATAATCAAGATGTGATACAATTAAAGCCATAATCTTTGTTTTTTGAAAGATTTTAATAGTTTTGCGTTATAAATCAGAAGTTTAGCCATGGGCATAAAAATTAAATTTGGAACTTATAGAGTGTTGTATACTAGTTTTGAACTGGATAAATACTGTACTCAAGTACGTGACTTATTTATTGAAATAGACCTTAGCAGTGAAGGTGGGAAAAAAGTATACCCATCTAATTTAAAACCCACTCATGATATGTCACCAAATGAATGCTTGAATACAGAGAATTTCGTTTTCCTGAACCGTGCTGATGAAGATAAATATTATGCGGGGGTGAGAGAATTAAGCTTTTTTGCCACTAACCTACACGATTGTGTGAATACCCAGTATTATTTTGCATTAATTCATTCATTCAAGGACACTATATTAAACTCTTTCTATTCAATAGATATGGGATTACATAATTTATATGAACAAAACTATTCTGAGCTAGTCGAAGCGCGCTGCAAAACCAATAAGGATATCTCATTATTAGAAGAGCTATAGTCTTTTGATACCACGCACTGTTGATGCTAGCAGCCCAGCCTTCACGATTCCTGGTATAATAAAAGGTAACAAGCCTACAGCAATCGCTTTTTCAAAGGAAAACAAATAGCTGAGCCAGGCGATACCAAACATGAAAATAATCAGCGTGCCCACCAGGCATAATGCGAAAATCGTTAGCAGGGTTTCATTATTGATGTGCTCGCGCAAAGTAGTTACTGCTAGAACTGCAAACCAGAAGCCGATTATATATCCGCCGGTTGGGCCGACAAAAGCCAAAAGGCCAGAGCTCCAATCTGTTAAAACTGGCAGTCCCATTGCACCCAGTAAAATATATGTTGAGATCATTGCCATCGCTTGTTTTTTTTCAAAAACCAGTGCGATTAAGAGCACGCCGACGGAACCCAAAGTAATTGGTATTGGCCTAAGCGGTATGGTGACCTGGGCAGATAAAATCAAGATGCTAAGACCAAGAAGAAACTGCAAGGCCAGCAATGTATTAGTTGATAGCGCTAGGGTTCTCATGTTATTCCTCTAATTATATTTCACTCTCCGCCGCCGAGTCCATGCACATAAATGACCAATTCTCGTATGGTTGAATCACTAAGGCGACCAAACCATTGTGGCATTACTCCTTGTCGACCATTGTATATTACATCATGTATGGTCTTTTTGTCACTACCATATAACCAAATCGCATCATTTAAAGCGGGGCCGCCAAATTCATGCTTGCCTTCGCCTTTTACGCCATGACAGGAAGCGCAGTTCTTTTGATAAAGCTCATTCGCCTGATCACTATAATTTTGTCCTTTATACATACCCATGACAAAATCAGTGAGAATATCGACTTCATTAGGTGTAATTATGCCGTCACGACCAAAGGCAGCCATTTGTGAGTCGCGGGCCTCTTCATGACCAGATCGGATACCGAATTTTATCGTCTGATAAATATCTTCTGGCTTGCCACCCCATATCCAGGCACCTGCGGTGAGATTAGGATAACCAGGATTGCCACCGCCACCAATGCCGTGACAAACCGCGCAATTGTTGGCAAATGCAGATCGGCCACCGGCGATGGCAAATTTATAAAGCTCAGGGCTTTTCATGATTTCCTCAAAGCTTGCTTTGTTAAATTCATCTAAATAGACGGCTCTGCGTTTCATGATTTCTTTTTGTGATTCTGCCAGCTCTTTATATTGAGACCAGTCGAAAATCCCATGGCCATATTGGCTCGGCCACGAAGGATAAAACAGCCAGTAGGCCAGAGAAAAAAACAAAGCACAGTAAAACATCAAGCGAAGCCAGAAGGGATCCGGATTATCATACTCTTTTATACCATCCCATTCATGGCCAGTAGTCTGTGGCTCACTGGGATTTATTTTTTTTCTTTGGTCTTTTTCCACCTGGTTTGTCCTTTTTAATTTTTCTATCGTCTTTTAATGCCATTTTACTATAAGTATCATATAGCTTAGATGAATTGGGACGATAAAGCCATATTAGCAAAAATACACTTGCAACAAAGATCGCGACCAGAGTAATTGAGCCAACGGTTTCCATATTACCAATCCCTCCCCTGATTCGTATTCAAGTCAACCCGGTTTCCTAAGCTTTGCAGATAAGCTACCAATGCATCCATCTCCGTTATATCTTCGCTCTTACGGTTAAATTTGCGCATAAATGCACGCGGATAGCGTTTTTGAAAATCCTCAATGGCAGCGGCATCAGTATTCAGGACTAACTGAAGTTTAATGTCGGCCTCAAATTTTTCCAGATCAACGGGAGAATAAGGTATTCCTACATAAGTAAGCAGCCTCATTCTGTCGGGAATTGTGCTGTAGTCAAGTTTGGTTTCATTCAGGAATTTATACCTAGGCATAATTGATTCCGGCACTAAAGCCTGTGCGTGAATTAAATGCTCCACGTGCCAGTCATCTGAATATTTGCCACCCACGCGCGCCAAATCTGGCCCCGTGCGTTTTGATCCCCATTGGAAGGGATGGTCATACATGCTTTCAGCGGCTAATGAATAATGGCCATATCTTTCAACCTCATCGCGTAAGGCGCGCACTTGTTGACTGTGGCAACCATAGCAGCCTTCTCGTTTATAGATTTCCGAACCGGCGAGCTCAAGCGGGGTGTGCGGCCGCATACCTTCAACCCGCTCAATGGCTACCTCTTTGATAAACAGTGGAAAAATCTCGACAATTGCCCCAACTGATGCTGTAAGAAAGGTAAGCACTAACAGAATAAATAAATTCTTCTCGATCTTTTCGTGGCCTCTATACATACTATGCTGCTGGTTCCGTTTGGGGTTGCAATAAATTATCAGCCGCTACTTTTTTCCATGGCTTGACGGTCATAATAAAGTTATACGCCATTACGATAGCACCAGAAAGAAAAAACATACCACCGACTGCCCGTGTCACATAGAGGGGGTGGAGGGAAGCGACTATTTCAATAAATGAGTATTTTAGAAAACCCATGGAATCATAGCTGCGCCACATAAGACCCTGCATGATCCCAGCAGCCCACATGGAAGTTATATAAAGAATAATCCCAATGGTAGCAAGCCACAGATGTAAACTGATCAGCTTAACCGAATACATATCAGGCTTATCCCAAAGCCGTGGGATCATATGATACATCGCCCCGAAGCTGATAAGCGCTACCCAACCCAGCGCTCCAGAATGAACATGGCTAATAGTCCATTCGGTGTAATGGCTAAGAGCGTTGACTGCTTTGATCGCCATAACCGGTCCTTCAAATGTACTCATGCCATAGAACGCAACCGCAATTACTAAGAACTTTAAAACCGGATCTTCACGCAGTTTGTCCCAGGCTCCCGAAAGCGTCATAATTCCATTTACCATCCCACCCCAGGAAGGAAGCCACAGCATAATTGACATAGTCATGCCCAGGGTCTGAGTCCAGTCTGGTAAAGCGGTATAATGCAGGTGGTGCGCCCCAGCCCACACATAAAGAAAAATAAGAGCCCAGAAGTGCATGATAGATAAGCGGTATGAATAGACCGGACGGTTTGCACGCTTGGGAATAAAATAATACATGATGCCAATAAAGCCAGCAGTTAGCAGGAAACCAACCGCATTATGCCCGTACCACCATTGAATCATCGCCGATTGTACCCCGCCAAACACAGAAACACTATAAGGGCTGGTGATAGAAAGTGGAATTGCGAGATTATTTCCAATGTGGAGCAAAGCTATTACTAGTATAAAAGCCAGATAAAACCAATTTGCCACATATATATGTGGTTCGGTTCGCACCATAATTGTGCGTATGTAAACATAAAAATAAGAAAGCCATACTACGGCGAGCAGTATATCTGCATACCACTCGGCCTCAGCATATTCCTTTGCTTGAGTAACACCGGATAGATAGCCCTGTACTGCGAGCAATAAAAACAACTGATAGCCCCAGAATATAAACTGTGCCATGGCCTTGCTACAAACCAAACGCACTCCGCAGGTACGCTGCACGACATAGAATGAAGTGCCTATGAGAACATTTCCTGCGAAAGCAAATATTACGCCACTGGTATGAACTGGGCGCAGCCTGCCGAAGTTTGTCCAGGGTGAGTTGAAGTTGAGCTCAGGAAAAGATAGCTGGAGCGCGATCACTACCCCAACTGACATGGCGATTATCGCCCAGGTCATGGCTGCAACAGTAAATAATTTTACGATCTCATCATTGTAGCGAATAGTCGCGGTATTCCCAGGATTCATAAATATTAAGAACCTATAAATTACGCCACCAACCTAACATACCGAAAATCCTAATTCAAGGAGTTTGAACATTAAGCTCAAGTATGATAGACTTCTTAAAATTGATAAGTGTCGCAAAAATCCATTGCAATTATAGCGAAAAAACCTTATCAATAGAGTCTCTTTATGGCGGACGTAGCTCAGTTGGTTAGAGCGCAGGTTTGTGGTACCTGAGGTCGCGGGTTCGATCCCCGTTGTTCGCCCCATTTCATTAAAGAAATTATTCTATCAATAGTTTAAAAAAGCTATCACGGCGATTGAATGGCTTATACTATGAGTCATTCTAAACTAGTCTTAAAGCAGTTCTAAATACTCGTTATATTGATTGTTTTAGCAAGCATTTCATAGAATTGTTTCCTGCTAAGTATATCAGATGGGTCATTGAGATTGCGCCCAGTTCTCACCTTCATGTTTGTAGGTGGTTCAATTCTTATATCGATGTCCTCTGAAAAGCGCTTAATAATTCCAAATCCTTTGGACAGGGAAGTGCCTCCTTTTAGTTCAAATTGTAACCCAGTTGTTGTAGCCCATAAAGACAATGCATAATCCAGTAATCTTTTTCAACCAGAATAGGGGCTATAGACAGCTCATGCCCCACAATGCGAAGCACGTCAGGAAAGTTCTTATGGTTATGAAGGTAATCCTTTGGCATGAGGCATATTAACATCCGCTATCATATTTGAGAAGAACTTCCTGCTATGTAGGTTTCCATATTCTTTTACTGCTTTCATGAATGTGCTTTTGTTAAGAGAGCTTACTATCTCTTTAAGACGTGCCAGAATTTGGTCTGAATCTTCGGCTAGCCTATCAAGATTATTAACCAAATCCACAAGTAAAAACTCTTTGGTCAATGTTTTAGGGAAATATGGCTTTACTCTAAAATCAAAGACCCGCCCACCCAGTTTAAAGTGGCCATGGCGTTTGCGGTTATAGACTACCGTCTCGTTATAAAGCTGAGTAGCACCTAATCCTAATGAGTTATAGGCATTTTGTGAAGTCAGTAGGAAACGGTCGTCTTTTAAAAAAGCAGCTACAAGTTTGCGTTCTTCCGCAGGAGCAGGGCCGAAAACGGTTTGCTTAGGGTAATAATACACTCCCCCAGAAAGCTTTATTAGCACCCCTTTCTCAACCAGTTGTTGAATGTGGCGATCAACCGCTTTAGACCAGTTCATTAAATCTACACGTCGATAAACTTCTCCCGGGCGCAAATGCTTTTTGACTTGTTTGAGCGTATTCATAACTGCCTCCATAACATTAGCATAGCAAAATATCAGATGAAGTGCAAGTGTTTTTATTGAAAATCCATGCAAAATGACATGAGTATGATTCAAGTAAAGAGCTCAGCCTTTACTAAATGAAATAGGTTTATATGGTCTTTTGACTATACGCTAAGAGAAAAATGGGCTAAAGACCAAGCAGAACAATCACTAAGATAATGGCAATTCTAAAAGAACTGCCTGAGACTTTTAAACTATATATATATAATTCAACGCATTAACCTTTTAATGTGGATGACGTTGTTCCATTACTTTTTTATCTTAACCCCATAAAGTTCAAGCCGGTGGTCAATCAGCTTGTAGCCCAAGTGTTGCGCGATCCGCTCTTTGAGATTTTCGAGTTCCTTGTCCTGAAATTCTATTATTTGCCCGGTTTCAAGATCGATGAGGTGATGGTGGTGGTCGTCATTGCTAATCTTCTCTTCGTATCGCGCTTTGCCATCCTGGAAATCTAACTTTTCAATTATGCCATAGCCTTCAAGCAGGCTGACAGTGCGATAAACAGTAGCTAGGCTTATGTTGGAATCGATACGAGAAGCCCTCAAATAAATTTCCTCAACGTGTGGGTGATCCTTTGCCTGTGAAATTACATGTGCGATAATGCGTCGCTGATCTGTCATTTTGACGCCCTTATCGATACATTTTTGTTCAATAGAAGAAGTTTGCACTTTAATATTTACCTTGCACCAAAACTATTTCTGCATTTAACTCAATATAAAGCCAAGTGGTTGCTTTACAAGCATAACTTAACTAAGAATTTTAATTAACAGATTTTCATGGTATCAGTTTATCTAATTAGCTACTTCTTTGCTTTGTTTTCTATATGTAGCATATGGATATTTGAGAAAAAGATATTTGCAGCAATATTTCTAGGCATCGCAATTGCTACTGCTTATATTGTGAATATTATCACCACTGAAGCCTTGTTCTATACACTGTGTTATCTTTTGGCTACTACAGTATATTACAAAGCCAAAACCCGTGTCTCTACCAAAATTCTTCTTTGGTTCATTATTTTTATTTCCGCATTTGCCCTGGGTTCAAACTGGCTTAATGGCTTCCATCAATGGAAGATAATCTCTGATGAAATAATAAGTAAAGATGCTATACCGTATTCACTGAATTTATATTTTGATACAATAATAGCCAGTATGGGAATTCTCATATATGCATGCAATCCTTCTAGAAAAGTTATTTATTACAAATATATGTTGGTGAAAGTATTCCCGTTCAGCGTTGTGGTGATGTCTATGCTGTTTTTTGGGGTGATATTCTTCCATATAGTTAAAGTAGATCTGAAGGTTCCAAATTTCTGGTTGATATGGCTAATGTCAAACCTTCTTATTACCTGCGTTACTGAAGAGACAATATTTCGGTTATTCATGCAGGGCACGCTCTCGCGAATACTTGCCACGTATAAATTTCGTGGGGTGATTTCCATATTGATTCCGTCGGTGTTCCATGCAGCGTATTACATGCCTGTACCTATGGCTTCATATATTACTTTGATGGCCATGAGTTGTTGCTACGGTTATGTTTACTACATTACCAAACGTATTGAAGCTAGTATCATTATGCACCTGGTTATGAATTCAGTTCACTTTTTCGTATTTACCTATCCTCAGTTGCAAACATAGAAATTGCTCTTGCTTAAAGGTTCATTGTGCATCAAAATGTAGTGATGTATAGCACCCATGAGGTATTTTTATGACATCTCTACTTAAAGCAGAATCAATTTATAAGCCCTTCTTTTACCCATGGGCATATGATGCCTGGAAAATTCAACAGCAGATTCACTGGCTGCCAGAAGAGGTGCCGATGGCAGATGATGTTAAAGATTTTAAACATAATCTCACTGAAGCAGAAAAGCATCTCCTTACACAAATCTTTCGCTTTTTTACTCAGGCGGATATTGAAGTCAATAACTGCTATATGAAGCATTATTCGCGTATCTTCAAACCTACTGAAATATTGATGATGCTTTCTGCGTTTTCAAATATTGAGACTGTACATATAGATGCTTATTCCCATCTTTTAGATACTCTTGGCATGCCTGAAGTTGAGTATCAGGCGTTCATGAAATACAAAGAGATGAAAGATAAATATGACTACATGCAGGGCTTTAACGTTGATTCCAAAGAGGATATTGCTAAGACCCTTGCTGTATTTGGTGGGTTTACGGAAGGGCTGCAACTCTTTGCTTCTTTTGCCATGTTGCTAAACTTCCAGCGTTTTGGAAAGATGAAGGGGATGTGTCAGATAATTGCATGGTCAGTGCGTGATGAAACCTTGCACACCAACTCCATCATAAAACTTTTTAGAGTTTTCGTTCAGGAAAATCCTGAGATTTGGACGCCTAAGTTGCAAGCTGAATTAGCAGAAGCATGTAATACTATCGTTGAACATGAAGATGCTTTTATCGATCTTGCATTTGAAATGGAAGGGGCGGTGGAAGGAATTACAGCTCATGATGTCAAAAAGTATATTCGGTTTATTGCTGATCGCAGGTTGAACCAGCTGGGTTTAGATTCGCTATATAAAATAGAACGCAATCCTCTTCCCTGGCTTGATGAATTGTTGGGCGCGCCAGAGCATACCAACTTCTTTGAAAACCGGGTTACTGAATATGCCAAAGCGGCGACGCGCGGCACGTGGGATGAAGCATTTTCAGTATTGGTTGGCCTTGAAGAAAAAGATGAGAAAGCTGCATAGTAGGTTTTATGCGTGTAATATTTATGGGAACGCCGGACTTTGCAGTGCCGGCACTGCAAAAGCTGATTGCCTCACAGCATAAGGTAATTGCTGTATACACCAAGGAGCCCAAGCCTGCCGGTCGAGGCTATGAAGAAATAAAGTCCAAAACCCATGTCATTGCAGAGGCTAACGCCATTCCGGTTTATACCCCAAAGAATTTTAAAAGCCCTGAGGATATAGATACATTTATCAATCTTAAAGCCGATATTGCTGTAGTTGCGGCTTATGGATTGATCCTGCCTAAGGCGATTCTTGAGGGAAGCAAGCAAGGTTGCATCAATATTCATCCATCCAGGTTGCCAAGGTGGAGAGGAGCCGCGCCTTTGCATCATACTATTTTGGCTGGTGATGCGACTACTGCGGTGTGCGTTATGAATATGGATGAAGGCCTGGATACCGGTGATATCTATCTTATGCGCGAACTGGAAGTGCCGGAAACTATGACTGCTAAAGAGTTGCATGACATAACGGCAGAGCTAGGTGGCGTTATGGTTTTGGAAGTTCTGGATTTGCTTGCAACAGGTCGGGCCAAGAGAACTGTGCAGTCGAGTGAAGGAGTAGCCTATGCTCATAAGCTAACCAGAGATCATGAGAGAATTGACTGGAACCGGAGCGCATTCGAAATAAATTGTCAGGTTCGGGCTTTTTCACCACGCCCCGGAGCATACTTTACCTATAAAGGGGAAGCAATAAAGGTTATCAGTGCTGAATATCAAAAAGGCGAACAGCGAGAAGCTGCGGGAACAGTTTTGGATGATAACCTGAACATTGCCTGTGGCAGCGGTATACTTAAGCCTGTTATGTTGCAGCGTGAAGGTAAGAAAGTGATGGACGCAGCGGCATTTTTACGCGGCTACCCTATACATAAAGGGGAAGTACTTTTGTAGATCCTTATCTCACAGCGGCTCTGTGTCCTGTGCTATAATGTTCAAATATGCCTCATAGCTAAATAGCTTATCGCGTTTTTTGCCTGATACTTCTTTAACAATTCCAAGTTCTGCAAGGTTCTTAAGAGCAGCAGTAGCGGTAGGTTGGCTGACTTTCATAGCATGTGCCAGATTAGGAATAGTTACTAAGGCTTTGCGCTGCAAATACTCAAATGCCTTTAACACTCCTGGCATAGCGCGTTTAAGCGTTTTTATCTTTGTGCGGTCTTCATCGAATAAAGCTACAATACGTTTCGTGCTTATAATGGTCTCTTCCGCAGTTTCAGTTACTCCTTCTAGAAAGAATTCAACCCAGGCTTCCCAGCCTGTTGCATCATCACGGGTACGGTTTAGCAGTTCATAATATGTTTTACGGTGCTTTTTAAAATACAGGCTTAGATAGAGTGCTGGCTTTTGCAATAGTCCTTCGGCACATAGCAGGAACGTGATCAACAAGCGACCGGTGCGTCCATTGCCATCGAGAAAGGGATGAATCGTTTCAAACTGTACATGGCTTATAGCGGCTTTTATCAGAGTTGGAAATTTACCGTACTTATCATGTAAATAGAATTCAAGATTTCCCATGCATTCTGTAACCTTATCAGGGGGAGGGGGAACAAACGCCGCATTGCCTGGTCGTGTACCTCCTATCCAGTTTTGCGAAGATCTGAACTCTCCGGGCTGTTTGTTGCTGCCTCGCCCTCCGCACAATAAAATAGCATGTATCTCTTTGATAAGACGTAGAGATAAAGGAAAATCATTAGCCATTCTATTAAGCCCATGGTTCATTGCAGCTATATAATGTACAACTTCTTCTATATCATCAATTGGCACATTTTGGGTTTGCTTGCTTTCGTACATAAGCAGGTCATTAAAAGATGATTGTGTGCCTTCAATCTGTGAAGAAAGCAAAGCTTCCTTGCGCAAGTAAAAATATAATAAAAGCGTTATATCAGGTAACAAAGAGATAATATTATCCAGCTTTCCCAGGCTATGATTAGCCTTATCTAATAGTGGTTGCAAAGTTTCCATATTAAGTATTGGCGAAAAAGGCAGGGGGGCAGGCACATAAGCTTGATAAGGCTCGCTTGTGATGCTTACTTTTACATATTTTCCTATACGTGAGTTTTTTGCCATAGAGCTATCCTTTAATAAGCAATCCCATTATTAAAGGATAGCAGATTATCCTTTAATAAGCAATCTCGTTATTAAAGGATAAATGGTTATCATTTAATAAGAAGACAGGTAATTAAAGGCTAAAAGAAATTTTATATTTTAGCAAAAATTATTTTATTAACCATTTGTTAGTATTTATATCCATATAATAATATAAAATATGGATTATAATGCAATGAAAGCATCTCCATCTCCAAGACAACTATATTTAATGAAATTGAGCAAACTTCACTCAAGTTTTCCTACATATGCAACGCAAGAAGCTCAAAGAAAAGTTAATACAGTTTCAGAAGAAGCTGCTAAACAAATCAGAGGTGGAGATAGAGCCTTGAGACATGTTAATAGTGCAGGGGATGTAAATGCTAACATAAGTTATTATAATAAAGCAATAAAGCGGTTTGAAGCCGCTGCCGCTTTGATTGTCACACATAAAGTTAATCCTAATGTTGTTAGCATCTTTGAGACCGAAACATATCAAAAAATAGGGGATTGTTATATTGGATTATCTAAAATCACAACAGATATAAATCAGCAGCATGAATATTTGGAACATGCTGTGCCTGGAATTCATGATAAAACGACAGCAGCTCGTATAGCGCGCGCGATGGCTGGCAGTACAAGTTTAAATTTAGCTTTTGATTTCAGCCAGGGTCTATATGCTGCAGTAACATTATCGGAACAACAGTATAAAGATCACTTACGACTTGGTATTTACCTTACAAATAATTTAATATATTAATATTTGCATAATTGATTATTTGGTGCCACACTGAAAAACTCAGAATCGATAAGTCTGTCCGTATTCGCTAATTTTGCTGAAGGCAAAATTTAGCTACGACGTGATTTATTACGGCGTAGCGTGCGAAACGTGTCTCGCCGAAGCCTTGGCGTAGGCGGACCTATAAATGCGTAGCTACATTATTTACTTTCGCACCAACTTCACTACTGGATTCCCACCCACCACGCTACGCTCGTGGTCGGAATGACGGAGACTGGCCTGTCCTGCCGAAGCTTTAGCGAGGGGACTGAAAGCGCGGCAATCCAGTATTGCGGGTTTCGCAATACGTAGACTTGGCTTAGTCGGGCTACAACTTTAGTATTCTCAAAAATAGACCTTATTTAAGAGTACAGTTCCAATCTTTTTCTTGCCAAATGCACCAATAATTATTACAGTCTTCATGATCCGGAGAGGTGGCCGAGAGGCTTAAGGCGGCGGTTTGCTAAACCGTTGTACGGTTGTAAAGCCGTACCGAGGGTTCGAATCCCTCCCTCTCCGCCATCCGTCTTCGCTAATTTTGCTGTAAGCAAAATTTAGCTACGACGTGATTTATCATGGCGTAGCGTGCGAAACGGATGCCTCGCCGAAGCCTTAGCGAAGGCGGGCAATAATTCAATATATAAATTCTTAAGAGAACAGCTAAAGGCAAAATTTAGCTACGACGTGATTTATCATGGCGTAGCGTGCGAAACGGATGCCGCGCCGTAGCCTTGGCGAAGGCGGGGTATCTCTGTCCATTATCACCCAAAAAAGCTAGACAAATCAACGCTTTCACAATATATTAGGCTCTAAGTGGTTCAAAGAAATTTATTACTATCCAGGGGTATCTTGGGATACTTTTAGGGGTATCAAAAAACAAATTTAGGGTGACAAGCTTTTTATTGTAGAGGTCGTGTTTTTAAAGTAAAATAGCGAAGAATAATCGAAATTTAAACTATTGATTTCGTTGCATTGTTTTAGCCCAAGAATGGGTGGCTTATTTATTGTTGCTTTGATTAGCAACAAGCATGATTAATTGATGCTAGAATTATAAAAAATCTCAACTATAGGGGTAAAATGGATAATGTAAAAAGAAAAATAATATTGGATAAATGTTTGGAAGAGCCAGATACCCCCCAGTTAACCCCTATATTGGCAGAAGCATTTGATGCTGAAATTACAATGGGTAACTTGGTTAATAGGTATGAAAATGCTAATGATAAAGATGCGGTTATTGATACCTATTTTAAATACTTATCCCAAACTACACCTGATAGAGATGCATTAGGAGAACGGATTTTTTCAATAGAAATAGAACCGGGTAACTTCTCGCAAATTGAGTTAAAAGGTAAACTTGTAACAAAAGCGTTAGATATGGGCATTACAACTCGCCCTGTGTATACAGATGGTAGGAACATTCCAAGTCCTTTATCTCACCTACCATCAGAGCAACTTTGGGCTTTTCGTGAGCTCTTGTTACATCATTCTACTAACCCAGCTAGCATAGGAGATTTTATTGAAAGAATGTCTGATTTAGACTTACAACACACAAAACAGGAAGAAGAAGTCTTAACTAAAGCTTTAGATAGAGGTGTAAATATCCTTAATGTTGTTAAGCGAATTGAATGGATAAAAGCATACTTCAATCTTTTGCACAATCACCCAACTCATCCTATTTCTGCTACAGAACTGGTACAAAAACTTATGGGTGTTGGAGATGAACAACTTGATATAGCATCAGAGTTGTTCAATGCTTTGATTAATGGCGGTCATCAAATTAAATTTGACAGCATTGAATTTAACCCATGGCGTAATGCTAACTTTTTATTAGCACATAACGAGGCATTTTTTAAAGCCGAGAATCCTATGTCTGCTAACACATTTCTCTCTTTTGTAGTATCTGCAGAAGGCAATATTAACGTCCTAACAAACCTTATCCATATTGCAGCTTCTAAGGATGCTGATTTTAATTATGTAGTAGAAAGCTTTGATTCAGTTATGGATATGGCGCAGCTTAGCAATAAAGAACTAGTTCCTTTATTAGTGCACTATGGAGCTGGTGCAAATTGTGGAGTTGAAAGTGATACTGTAAAAGCCTTTTACCAAAATGAAGGGCTAGAAGCTTACGACTGGCTTTATTTTAATAATCTAGGGCGTCAACTTGAATTAAATTTCCAATCACCAAAGGCTATTAATAATAAAATTCCTCATACTCTAAATCACATATGGCTTACCAATCCAGACTCACCGCATGAAATATCGTCCGTTGATCTTGGTATTATAGATAGTAATCATCGAATACTTAGTCAAAGTAATTCTAGCTGGGAGCATATTGTGTGGACCAATGTTATACTTAAATCTACTAATTACCTAAAGGGAACAGGGGTGCAGGTAAGATCTATATATGAGGCTAAGGATGAATTAAAACTTTTTAATTTCGTTGAGCAATTTATCAATAAGAAGTTATGGGGGTTGGCGTCAGATGTATTCAGGTATGCGCTTATCCAAAAGTTTGGGGGAGTGTATTGCGACTTAAATTTTGCACTAAAGAGAGGTATTGATGAGGATACTTTTAAATACGACTATTTTTCTCAAGATACAATTAATTACTTTTTTGCAGCAAAACCAAATCATCCGATTTTAGTTGAAATATTGAATACAGTTGATAGGAATCTGAATAATCCTCCGCTGTACATAAGCACTTTAGAAAATGAAGGATTTAGTACAAAGGTATCGAATAATCCCGTAGCAACTAAAACAATTTTTATAACACTGCTTCCATTTAGCATAGCATTTTTGAAAGCTGCCAATAGGGATGATAATAAGGACATGATGATGGTAAGCATAACAAAAAATAATCATATAGTGGATGACCTTGATCTTATGCCAAAGTTTAATCTTGTTGGTTGCAAATATACGAATAATATCTTTAAAGAAAGTGTACCTAATGCTCTGATTTCAACTCCGCCAGAAGTTATGATAGGTATTGATGGGGGAGGTCATGTTGAGGCACATTTAACTTGGCTACAAGATTAGGAAAAGGCTAGCCGAGGGTATATAATTTTGGGTTAACTAGTCGCTTCGAAGCAAATCAAATTTCATATGTTCTTATAAACCTCCAATCGCAATCTGTAATATTAGAAAAAATACTTGCGGTGGCTATTGGATGGATACTCAGGTTCTCAAAATCATTATTTAAAGAATCATGTTTAGTAAAGCAAAACATGTACTTTGTGGTATTTTCAACACTGGAAAAATCAAACTCACCATTCTCAGAAAAATGAAGAATATCAATTGGTTTTTGAGTCGAAGAAAGAATTAAATCTTTTTGTTTGGACAGGCTAACAAAGCCTAACTTACCATATCTATTAATTAATAAATTTTTCACCTTAATTAGTTGTGAGTGGTTAATAGAATAAAAGATCAGCTCTTCTGATATAGATAACTTTAAGCCCGATAACACACTTAGTTTAGGCAATAGAAGGGTAAGTCTATTAATTCCATTTAATGGATTCATGGATATGCCATATACTTTTGAATCGGCATGCTTATGTTTTTTAGTACAAAGAATAATAAAGTCTTCTAAGAACTTTTTACCTCTATGGTTTGGATGCACTTTCAAATCACATATATACCAAACCTTCTCTTTATTACCACAATTATAAAGGTCGATATTACGTGAAACTGCAATGGCAACAGCAACAATCTGATCGTCTTCTTGGCCAATGAATACATGCGTTCTTCCTAATTGGTCAAAAAAAGCAAAGTAATCTAATCCATGGTTAATAGAGAAAGTATCAGCTCCTAAAGGATAACAAAAAACACTTTCAAATTGAATTAACTTTTCGTTGTATTCTTCTCTTTGATGCGCCTTTAATTCAAATACTCTCATAATTTTATGGTGTATCCTTCTGCTTTTGAGTGTGGGCCTAAAAAGCTCCTATTAAGTCGTTTTTTTCTATTTTGATACAGTCCATAATATAAGTTATTAAACAAAGTTGCACCTAGTCTAAGTCCCTGTTCAATAAGATATTTATTCTCAATGCTATCCTTCCATGAAGCTTCTAAGATATTAAAAAAATCTTGAGAATGTTTTATGTCCAGCTCCAGGTGTAAATTATAATGAATCATTTTATCCGAAACTAGCCACCCACGGTTAATGACGCCATCAGCAAGAATGGAAGATATGTGACAAAACATTAGTTCAATTATGCCCAACAACGCAGTACCCACTAAATAATCATCCATAACACAAGCGCCAGTCAAACATGTATTGAAAATTCTAATTTCTGGCCATAGAGTCCTTTCGTTTATGTCTTTGGCAGTGACGTTACCTAATCGATTAAGAAATGTTAAAAAAGTGTTTTCGTGTGTCATTGAAAGAGAGCCTTCCCCATGCTCTTCCCAAACATTCTTTAGAATTTCCAATCTTAATTCGGCTGAGGGAATCTTAGCTGCGAGTGCGGCCATAGGTCTATTAAAAAAGACTACTGCAAAAAAGAATTGTATTTGCGTTTCAATGAAATCTTCTTTACTAAAATCACCATTTTGCAACCCTATAAAATATGGGTTGTTTTTGTAATCTGTTTCATTAAGGATTGATGTAATTAAGTCTTTCATAGTCTCTATAGGATTATAGTTTTTCTAGTATATTAATATTATTGTAGAACAAGCTTCTATCAAGCTCAATTAACTGATTGCTTAACTCTTGATGATTTCTAAAATCATCAAATTTTGATAGATAGTTTTTGGAGTTATTTAATTGCCTGAATATGATAATTGATCCGGGTAAGAGATTGTCAGACAAATAATCAATGTAATGCATAACCCTCTCTTCAGACATCCAATCAAAAATATTTGATAAATCAACAAGCTGAAAGTTCTTTATATTTTTAATGCTTAGTAAATCTGAATTAAGCATAGTAAAATCTGGCACTTCATTGCTAAACCTCTTTGCCTTTTCAAGATAAAGCGGTAGTGAATCAAGCCTATCAAGGTAATATCCTAAAAAGATATGATGAAGAAAGTAATTTGTTTGGAAGTCATCTCTATTAAGACCTTTATCTAATTGTTGCTGGAAATAGCGTGGATAAGACCCCGGCTTTGCATGTTGAGTAGCATCTTTTCCAAACATTGTTATTAACATAGAATCAGAGAAAAAAAGATCAAAAGCCACAGGCCAGTACTTATTTTGAAATATTTTCTCTTTTAAGGAAGCCGCCTCTAATATATCCGAAGTCGTAAATATTCGCTCTAATTGTTCTAGAGGGCAAATAAATTCAAATATAAAATTTCTGAAACTTCTGAATAATGACTCAAACATGCCGCATGCATTCAAGCCAGTTAAGTTATCTTGTCCTATATTAAAAAGGCTATTATCTACGCTGTTTGAATGCTCTTTAAGTTTTGATATTTTGTGTCGTACGTGGTCTAATTGCTTAGGATTTATATCAAAGAGTGTAAAAGCTATAGATGGAAATAATATCTTTAAACTAAGAGCTGTGCACCCACCTGAAGCGATCATAAGTACATTCTTTGGGTGAAACTCTTCTATAACTGTTTGCTCAACTATGGGATCTTCCCGTACAACTGCAAATTGTATATTAAAATTCATTGAAAACTAAATAATATTGGCAACAATTAATACGCATTATAATGCGGAATCAATATAAAGTATATAAAATATTAATATAAGCACCCTAATCGCTGCCAAATTGCGAGGCAATAAAAAGTAGGG
>Ga0207081_1019_pt2 | contig 26670 bp, 26 predicted proteins | sample Alteio_BWMinHeat_59_FD_153524 | JGI IMG/M metagenome (GOLD analysis project Ga0207081, IMG submission 153524) | Enriched cells from forest soil in Barre Woods Harvard Forest LTER site, Petersham, Massachusetts, United States -... | ecosystem: Environmental > Terrestrial > Soil > Temperate forest >... | reverse complement strand
GATGATTCCTCGCTTTCGCCCGATAATTTAATTCATGCTTTGCTAAAGGCACCGGTTGATCTTCTGTGGAATGGTGGAATTGGTACCTATGTGAAAGCAAGTTCTGAAAGCAATGATCGTATTGGCGATAAGTCAAATGATGCGCTTAGAGTGAATGGTTGTGAATTGAAGTGCAAGCTTATCGGTGAAGGTGGAAATCTGGGAATGACTCAGTTAGGTAGGATAGAATATGCTCGAACAGGCGGGAGATTAAATACTGATTTTATTGATAATTCAGCCGGAGTGGATTGTTCTGACCATGAAGTAAATCTTAAGATTGCAACTTCAGACGTGATACGAAGTGGTAAATTAAAACGAAAGGATAGAGACAAGCTTCTCATGCATATGACTAATGAGGTAGGTCAGCTTGTCCTTTTAGATAATTATAAGCAAACCCAGATTTTGACTATAGAAACTGAGTCTAAATACGACCGTACTAATCTTCATGCTTGGTTCATAAGATACCTTGAGAGCAAGGGTGAGCTTGAACGCAAAATTGAGTATTTACCATCGCAGGATGAGCTAAACAGATTGCTTGCGGACAAAAATAGGCTGACGCGCCCTGAAGTATCGGTCTTGCTTGCCTATGCGAAGAATTCAGCAACCAATATGTTGACTAAACACAATATCAGCAAAGAAAAATTCATGAATAAATATCTTGAAACATACTTTCCTGGTGAGTTTCAGAAGAAATATCCTAAACTGATAGAGGCTCATAAGCTTAAAAATGAGATCTTAGCAACCGTACTGGTTAACGATTTTATAAACACTATGGGTTGCACTTATTTCCACCAGTTGCAGGATGACCTGGGCGCTACTGCCATGGAGATAATCTCTGCATATACAGTGGTAAAAGAAGTGTTTAATATAGACGAATATTGGAAGAAGGTGGAAAAGTTGTCGAGCCAGGTGCCTATCAGTATGAAGCTTGCCTTGTTTAATGAAATCCAACAGCTTATTGAGCGCAACATTCTTTGGTTACTCAATCAACAGGGGCCTATGAAAAACCTAGATCAAATTGCTCACCAGTATGTTAGCGGGATTGCAGTTTTAAAGAAGAAAATTAATCACATTGCGACCCCAATTATGCTTGAAGAGTTCAAAGATAGTATGGCGTTATATGCTGCTTCCAAGGAGGCATTGATATGTGCGGATGAAGTCCTTTCGCTTAAAATGTTAACGCCTGCATTTGACATAATTTCAACTGCTAAGGCTATTAATAAAGACATTACAGCTGTAGCAGTTGTATTCTTCCAAATTGGAGAGAGATTAAGTCTGACATGGCTGCTTGCTCAGGCGAAGAGTTTTGTCGCCCGGCAGTATTTCCAAATTGTGGCTCTGAGGACGCTTATAACTGAGATGCATGAAATTCATACCCAGCTAACCAGGAATCAGGTAATGGCTGCAAGAGATAAGAAGTCCGTGCTTGAAAGCTGCACTGGAACCAAAATGGATAAGTATGTGAGCTTCATTGATGATCTTAAAGCCGGTGAAACTACCGATGCCTTTATCTCAAAGCTCACTATTGCAGTGAAAAAAGTCAGGGTATTTTTGTCTTGTTAGAGAAGTCGAGTAGCTTGAAGTGCTTGGCCTTATTTTTGATCATCATACAAATATTTGCTAAAATCACCTCTGGAAACAAGTTTTCCTTGGGCAGCATCTTTGATACCTTTTGTTACTTGCTTTAATGCTACTTTATTTTCGTATAACCATTTTTCTCGTAAAGGTATCTCGGTATATGGCTCAAGAATAATTCTCCCGTCTTTATGGTGAGTTACGTGGAAGCTGCTAACTTTATTTATTGGTTCCATAAGAGCACTGATATTCAAGTTGTTTAAAATAATAGCATAACGTGCGGATTTGGTAAAGTAGTGGTGTAATTAAGTGTGTTGAAGCGTTACATCAACTGCTTCAACATCCAAATCTCATCCGTTTCACTGTTGTCTATTATCTTTCTAAAGCCAGCTCGCTCGTAGGCTTTTATCGCAGCTAGATTCTTCTTATCAGGGTCGGCAAAGGCGTAGGCATACAGTTCCTTACTGAAATCCTCCAGAAAGGTTTTTAGAGCGAGTGATCCAATGCCCTTGCCAAGATAGTCTGTTTCTCCAATAAAGATATCAAATGCCATAAGGGAAGGAGGTAAATCTGCAAGTGGCACGCTTCTTGGGTGTTCATAAGCATTATATGTCTGAATATAGCCAACCGGTATAGTATCAACGCAGATTATAAAGCCATGAATTTCTTTGCGCGCGCCATCTACCAGCTTGTAGCCTTTCACATAAGTTGTATATTTAGCCTGTACTGATTCCAGAGTCCATTTGACTTCAGGATCCCACCACTCTTTTACATGAGGTTCCTCAAGCCATTTGAGCAGAAGAGGGAAGTGGGATTCTTGCAATGGTGTAAAACTAATATTCATTTTATTATGCCATTTTCTGCCTATGATAACGCAAATCTTAACAGTTTGGTAGTATCAAATCGGGTGTTGTTATTATAATAATAAGGTTTAACTAGAGCTTTTTCACATTTAATGCTTGTAGCTTACCTACTAAAAAAATATACTTATTTTATTAGTATACTCAAAGCTTAAAAGGCGAAGGGTATAGTTGTTGAGCAGAGTATGGACTTACACATTATGGATGAGCATAGTTATTTAAAACAGGTCTTGATGCTACTGGGAGTAGCGATTTTAAACGTTGTGCTCTCAAGAAGACTTAAGCTAAGTCCGGTTTTAGGTTATTTGTTTCTCGGTGCACTTATCGGTGAGCATGGGCTGAAGTATGTTGATCAATCGGATTACATTCATGCTTTGTCAGAATTTGGTGTTGTCTTCCTGCTCTTTGCAATTGGGCTGGAATTGACGTTCGAGCGCCTTATTCAAATGCGTTTCCACGTGTTTGGGTTTGGTGGGCTTCAATTGCTGATCTCAACTATATGTCTTGCTTATGGGCTGCAATTTTTATTTAAAATTCAAACCTCGGTTTCAATCTTGGTTGGTTGCGCGCTATCGCTTTCTTCAACCGCTATAGTTATGCAGGTGCTTTCAGAAACTAAAAGGCAATCAACTCAGGTTGGCCGACTCTCTTTATCAGTTCTCCTCATGCAGGATTTTGCCGTAGTTCCATTGTTGGCTATTTTACCGCTGCTCAAATCCCATAGTGAAAATATATTGAATGAGATTGGGTATTCAGCGCTCAAGGCACTGCTTACTATTGTTCTCATCACCATAGCAGGTCGGCTTTTACTGCGTCCATTTTTTGGATTAATAGGCTCGGCAAAATCCGAAGAAGTTTATGTTTCGACTACTTTGCTAATAGTACTTGGTGCGGCATATCTCACAAGCTCAATTGGTTTATCGACAGCGATGGGGGCATTCGTTGCCGGAATTCTGATTGCAGAAACCGAATATCATACCCGCGTTGAAAACAGTATCTTACCATTTAAAAGCTTATTACTAGGTTTATTCTTTTTGTCAGTTGGGATGTCGATAGATGTGAATTACGTAGTTTCCGAATTTGATAAGGTAATATTTTTGGCATTAGGTCTAATTGTTATCAAGGGATTAACTATTTTTCTTCTCTGTCTGGTATTTAAATTCAGGTTGGGTGCCGCTATGCATTCGGGAATGCTCCTCTCGCAGGGAAGTGAATTCGCCTTTATCTTATTCAACTTGGCTTCCGGGCAAAAGGTATTGGATCCATCGGTATCACAATTGCTATTAGTACTTGTTTCGGTAACTATGGCGGTTACTCCTTTGTTATCAGTACTTGGCCGGTATCTGGAAGATAAAATCGACCATAAAGAAGAATTCGATAAGTATAACGAATTTAAGGGAGTTAGCGATCTGCATGACCACATAATAATTGCCGGCTTTGGAAGAGTAGGTAGGGTTGTAGCTTATATGTTAGCAGAACAGAAGTTCAACTATATCGCGGTTGATAGTGATTTAGCAAAAGTGAAGAAGGCTAGAAAGCAAGGCTTTCCAGTTTATCATGGTGATCTTAGCAGTCCAGACGTTCTAAGGGCAGTAGGCGCAAGTCGGGCTTCATGTGTAATTCTCACAATGGATGATAAGTTGGCCCTCAGGAAATCGGTTAAAATAGTTTCGGTACATTATAGAAATCTGGATATTATTTCGCGCGCTGAGGACTTCCGCCATGGCCAGGGACTAAGGAAATTGGGGGCTTCATATACAGTTCCTGCAACTATTGAAACTGGACTTCAGATGGGCGGTGCCCTGCTGCAGAGTTTAGGTGTGGCCGATCATGATATTCTTTCCCTTAAAGAGCAATTCAGGAAAAACAACTATTCTCTTACGGAAGAAATTGAGTTATTTAGAGGAGTGCCTCCTACAAAACAAACCTTAGGTGATTAATGATGAAACTTAGATTACAGAACTTTGCCTTACTACTACAGAACTCTGCAGAGAAGGGGCTTCTCTTGCTTGTAGCTTGCATTATAGCTATAGTTTCTATCAACACTGAACTGACTAGTTCTATCTACCAAGGATTGGTAGCATCTGAAATATCATTTGTCTTTTTTCACATTAGTCTTACTGAGTTCACAAATGAATTCCTTATGGCGATCTTCTTTCTATTGGTAGGGTTAGAAATCAAACGTGAGATGGTTGATGGCAATCTGTCTAAACCCAAGCAGAGAATACTCCCTGTTGCCGCGGCGATTGGCGGCGTAGTGGTGCCTGTGCTTATCTATCTGGTTTTTAATCTCTATGATAGCACCAAAGTAAGGGGTTGGGCCGTTCCTGCAGCAACAGATATAGCCTTTTCTCTAGGCGTATTGGCGCTTTTAGGTAAAGGCCTTCCTGTATCTCTAAGGGTTTTTCTAACAGCACTAGCTATTATTGATGATCTTATTGCTGTGATTATTATAGCGCTTTTCTATTCATCTGGTTTGGATACCTACTATTTAACAATGATTCTAGTTATTACCTTCTTTATATTTTGTCTTAACCTAATTAAATTTAATAAAATCTCGTTGTACATGCTTATGGGCTTTGCTCTTTGGTATGCCTTTTACAAGTCGGGGATCCATCCTGCCGTATCCGGGGTAGTACTCGGCCTGAGCATACCTTATAAAGTTGGGGATTCAGACAAATCCTTGCTTAAAGTCTTTGAACGCAATCTCTCTGGAGTTGTGCAATATTTTATTTTACCTCTGTTTGCATTTGTAAATAGCGGAGTAATGTTCAGTTTTAGTACTGCTATATTTATGGATTCGATTGTACTTGGCACAATAGCTGGGTTGTTTATCGGCAAGCAGTTGGGTATTTTTGCAACCTCTTATTTTCTTATCAAGAAAAAAATTGCGGTGTTGCCTACCGGTGCAGGCTGGGCTCAATTCTATGGTGTTGCAATCCTTTGTGGAATAGGCTTTACCATGAGCCTATTTGTTGGCGACTTGGCTTTTGTTGGGCCTGAGTATGTAAATGAAATGAAGTTAGGCGTTCTGACTGGCTCGCTAATTTCTGCAGTGGTAGGTCTGTTGTTCCTAAAGCTAGTTGCCAAAAAATAAAATTCAGCTTAGAGAAAGAACCTCTGGAATTTAGAATACAGGCTGCTAAATCTGTCCTGAGATAAAGGTGTTAAGTCTCTTCCATTAGGAGTCTGATATGAATCCCAGGGCTGCCCGCTGACCATGATCGTATAGCATTCCGTTTTCAAAGGGCGAACATAATGCCAAATGTTCCTATCAATTATTTCATACTTTGATCCTTCACTGAGCATAAAACTGGAAGTAATCGGTGGTTCTTTTTTATTGCTAGTATAACCCATTCCCATTTCATATTGCCCGGAAATTATTGACATAGCTAATGGCCAGGGATAATTGTGCTGTAGCACTTCAGCTGGTCTACACGGGAAAATTCTGTGGAGATAAACGCGTATATCACCCACTTGCCTCCACAATCGTTCGGCATTAGGAGAGGTATCGTTGATATCAAGGCTCTCCCAGGCATTGGGCTCTTCTAATAACTTTGGCAAGTTTGGAGTGACTTCCTCCAAAATACTTAGCATTTCACCAGGTGCAATATTTCTGCGCCGCTCAAATAATGAGTTATTCATTTTCCTCCATTATAGCAAGGGCTTGTTTTATATCCTTAAATCTTAGGATAGTACGTTTATCAGTTGATTTCATTACATCTTTTTCAGCTATCGCCACCATGCGTTTTGCGGCCTTTGCATCATCTTTAATAATAGCTTCCTGAGCCAGGGCGAGATTGCTGTTGAGCGAATCATGCGCGTGGCCATAAGCAATTCCCAATTGTCTCCAGAAAGTAGGGAATTCAGGTTCTGCGGCAACCGCTTCTTCCAGCAAAGATATCGCCTTGCTAGTCGATGTCTTTGCCATGTTAAGTACTAGAGCATACTCGTATTTTACCAGAGCATTTTTTGGAAGTATTGTATGCGCCTTTTTAAACTCTTCTATAGCTAAGCTAACGTTGCGCATTTCAAGTAATATTTGTCCTTTGAGCTCATGAAAATAAGGGTTGTTAGGTTCTTTCATAAGCAAGCGGTCAGTTAGTTCTAAGGCTTTGCTATGTTGTGGAACGCGCAAATAAGCAATGGCTTGTGCGTACAGGCCATGAAGACTATTGTCATTTCCATAATGCTTGAGCACCTCAGCAGCAGGGTAAGTAAATGCGCGAATTTTTACGACAATCCGTTTGAAGTGATCATGCAGTGATAAGCCAATTTCACCTTTTTGCGAGAACTCATTATTGTTATTAAAATTCCTGATAGCTTGTATCCTTTCATTGCTTACTGGGTGGGTTTGTAGATAGCTTGAATAAGAATTAATGCGCTCTTCTCCTTTCATAAATTCAAGGAAATCAAGTAAGCCACGATTATCAAGACCAATTTTATTAAGATATTTCAAAGCTGCGTGGTCGGCAGCTGCTTCCTGATTTCGTGAAAAATGCATGAAATGTTGCACTGATGCATCTGCACCTATGCTGGAGGTTCCAAGAAAAACTTCCGGAGACTTTGTAGCAATCCCAGCTAAAGCTCCTACAACCGATGAAAGCATAGCCTTCCTTTGCATATTTATCATTTCTCCTTTGCGAGCTTGGATATGACCTGAAGTTATGTGGCCAACTTCGTGGGCAATAACTCCAGCTAAAGTATAAGGTTCGTCTGAATATGCGATGAGTTTGCTGGAAAGAAAAATATTCTTACCTTCAGGAACGAAGGCGTTGGCGTCCTCGCTTTGATAGATATAGACACTAACATTGCGTGGGTTGAGTCCTGCCACATTAAATATTGGACGCGCTAAATTGGTTATGACCGCTTCAACTTCTGCATCGCGAATCATGCCCTCTGCAATGGCTGTTGCGGGAATGAATACGGCCAATATTATTATTAAAATGTATCTGATCATATAATTAAAAATCGATTATAAATATATTATACAATCAATTTAGTTTAAATTCGATAATTTTAGTATTCGTCAGTGTTCAGCGAATGGAAGGATTTAAACTAACAATTTTAACCAGTCCCTTAAGTACCAGATCGCTATCAAATACATCAAATAATTTGGATTTCGTGAACAGGCGTGCGAATCCTCCGGTCGCTATAATCTTGTGTTCTTGATCGTGTAATGCTTCATTGGCAAGCTTCCTCAGCAACAATCTCATGGCTCCCAGATGGCCATAATAAAGGCCAGCCTGGATAGATTCAGTGGTATCCTTAGCCAGCACAGTTTTGGGACGAAGCAGTTCAACGGTTAGTAGCTTTTCTGCAGCATGTGCCAGGGATGCCGCTTGTGTTTTAATACCTGGTATTATAACTCCGGTAATAAATTCTTTTTTGCTATTTATAACGGTGATGGTGGTAGCTGTGCCCATATCGACAATCAGCAAATTGCTATCTGGGTATTGTTCTACCGCGCCGACTGCACTACAGATTAAATCAGCACCGATTTCATGAGAGGACTTAAATTTAGCAACGCTTAAGCCAGTTTTAATGCCAGCTTTTATAAACATCGGCTCCACTTTGAAATACTTTAAGCATGCGTTTTTAAGGTGATAATCAAATGATGGCACTACTGACGATACCGCTATCTCATTAACCTTCTCACAGGCGATATTGTGCTCTCGACAAAATGATCTCAAGAAAATTCCCAGCTGGTCTGAGCTCCAGCCAATTTTGGTATTGATTCTGAAATTATGGCTGAATTTATTATTTTCATAAAATCCACCGTATACTTGCGAATTGCCAACATCAAAACAAAGTAGCATGTTTAAGCCCCCATTTTAAAAATATATTAATACTCAATGCTGCCAGACTGACAATCAAGCCAGGTAGAAGTGGATTAAAGCCTACAGCAATATTTAATAAAAGTGGGGTCAGCCCCCCGAAAATTGCGCATCCCATAGCATAGTTGAACATCACCCCACGGCATCTGATCGTTGGTGCAAAAGAACGGTACATAATAACTGCGGCAGAGCAGGCATACATACCTAGTAATCCAGCCAGAATAAGGTAACTGAGCAAGGTAAATAACCCCCCATATTGAATCAAAATGAAAAGGGGGAAAGCGAGTAATGCAATCAGAGTGATAATTACCCTGTTGGTGTGTTTTAGATTTTTGCCATTATCCAAATATATTCCTGTAAGGATAGCAAATGCCATGGTGCTTATTAAACCGTAAATTGAAAACTGGTATACTTCAGTCGCTTCAACTCCCTGTTGTACTAGAAATGGATTAAGGAATGCATGCATTGAATACGTTAGAATTCCTAGCAAAGCGCCCAGCATGAATACAATAATTGAACTGTATGGCTGATTTGTGATAATAGCAAAAAGCTCTTGATGCACTGGTTGCTCGAAGGTAGAACGCTGTTGGCTTGTAAATGCTTTTGCTAAATAGGTGCGCCATAGACGCGCCACAACAAAGAGGCAGCTGCCAATGAAAAAGGGGATTCGCCAAAAATTCTCAATCGTCTCATGGGTAGAAGTGGCGTAGGCCATACTCATTGCAAGCAGAACCCCAAACGCACCTGCGCAGCTGATAATACCCGAACATAATCCATGGTTTCGGGCTCCTAATGCTTCCATAGCAAATATTTTAGCTCCCATAATCTCTCCGCTGGCGCTCACCCCTTGCATTATCCTGAGAATGATCAAGATTGCCGGAGCAAATAAGCCTATAGTATCATATGTGGGTAGGAGAGCTATGCCTAGCGAAGGAACTGCCATCGTTATTAGTGATAATCTCAACATTGGAACGCGTCCAAATTTATCTCCATACCATCCCCAGAATATCGAACCTACTGGGGCAATACAAAAAGTTATTGCAAAACTAAGCCAGGCAATGAACAAGCTCATTAAAGGGCTTTCTGCGGGAAAGAAAAGGGGTGCTAAAAATGGCAGCATTATGCCATATAGGGAGAAATCATAGAGTTCTAGGCTGTTTCCTATGGATGCAAAAGTGAGAACTTTTACTTTGGATAGACGCTTTACTGAGGAAGGTGATACAGCAGCATCGGTAACACTTAAAGGTACTTCTCGCATAGATGAAATCCTGTATTTAAAAATGTAATCACGAAGATACAGGGTAATATAACTCCCGTTCTTCGCTTCCATAATCCTATTTATCACTCCTTATGTCAATATAAAAGCCTGTGGCATGGGCTTTGTAATATAGTTGTAATATATACGTGCTATAATGCATAAAACATTAATATTAAAGCAGATATGGCAAATAGAAAGGCTCAGCCGACACGTGAGGCAAAAAAATCAACAAATCCCAAAATGCCTACTAAAGCAAAGGCCAGTAAGATAAAGGCTAAGGCACATAAACCTGTTAAAGAGCAAGCTAAAGTGGAGACGGAAATAACCAATCCATATGCTCAGGGCAAGTATAAAAAAAAGATGAATAGTGAATTTGCTAGCAAAGAGTTAGTTAAAAAGGGCCCGCTTGTAAACTTGGCGAAATTAAAAAAGTCCCCATCAGTGGAGAAGATTCTTGCAGGGAATACCTATTCTAAAGAGGTAACATCTAATAAATTGATCAAAGATTTTGGGGAGATGATGACATACGACCCAACCTTAAAGAAAATGTTCACCTATATTTCTTTGCATTCTAAGAAACACGATCTATATATTTTTATAGATAGTAATCATACCAGATGTCTAGAAGAGCAGAAAGATTCAGTGCTTCATGGGTTCGCTACTGATCTAAGCAATAGCATAAACATATGCAAACTTGGAGACACAGCCTATGGTACTATTGCCCATGAATTCACACATTTGGCTATGTATAACCTGTTCAATCGTAAGTGTTTGCAATGCTTTGCCTCACCATCTGGCTTTGATCCTTATGATAATGCTCGGGACAAGAAGGCATTTCAACAGGCGAAAATTGAAGTTCTGAAGAATTTACTTAAAAGCAAATCTCTATATGACCTTGAAAGCAAACAGTTAGCTAATTCTGGCAAGACTTATGAGCTGGGAAAAGCATTTGTCCAGACAATGGATCATTTATTTAAGGGAACTTACGATTCGGATGAATGTTTAAATAAAGTGATTGCCTCATACTATTCGCTTTATAAGCACTATGAAAAAGATAAAGAAGATGCAGAATTCATAGCCCGGCTTCCCGAAATTAAGGCGCAACAATGTTATATTGATAAAGCCAAAGATGTGCTGGAGCCGCTGGTAGGTTACTGGGACTCAGTGCTTAAGCCGGCTTTTAACAAGGAAATAGCGTGTCTTGAGCATATCTAACCCAGATCTTATATGCGCTTGGAAAGCCATATTGCTGATTTAGTGAAAGCCTTGATAACCGTAGTTAGTGCCCCATAGGCAAATGTGGCTTCCGCATCATGCTTAAGTCCAGTGTCGCGGTGTTCCAGCTCATCATCACGGAATTTTGCAATCTTTACGTAAAGGGGCTTTTGATCTGAGTATTTTTGTATAACATCAAGCTGAGAAGTATAATGTTCTCCAATCACTTCCTCTACTGCAACGGTGCACGCCATGGCAGCCTTTTCACCCAAAGCGGCCGTCACAGCACCTAGAGTCCAGCCAAACACATGCCACAGGGGCTGCATAATTGTTGGTCTAATTCTATGTTTGGCGATTTGAGTTTCAAAGTACTGCAAATGTTCGAGCTCTTGTTCGTACATTTCCTGGATTTTCTTATGCTTTTTGAGTACAGCAAGCTGGCCTTTATAGATTCTGCGCGCACCATATTCACCAGCATGATTAACTCGTATAATACTAACAAGCTCTTCTTCGCTGGTTTTATCTCCCGGGAGATATCTAGTATTTGTCATATCTTGACGTGCCTAATAATGAAAAGGTAAATATAGCCGAGAACACAAATACAACACTAATAGCAATGAAATTCCAGCCCGCAATGGATACCCAAATAAATGAGTATTGAGAAGAATCGCAAGATGTAAGATCCTTACTCATGATCTCAGTCTTCATTTCTTCGATTGATAGTGCATTAAGAATAGAATGTGCAGAACAGCTGGAATCGTAATTGAACCAGTGGTTTTCAACTCCAACATGGAAAAAACTCAGTCCAACACCGAATAAGGAGACAGCGACTACCAACAAGCTGAAAACCTTTCGCAACTTGCTCATGAAATAGCCTAAATAGCAAACTATGAGCAATAGGAAATATGGTAGTCTTTCATAGCGGCAAAGCTCGCAGGGAATCATATGCCAATAATACTCCATTAAATATACGGATATAAGAATTAATAGAGAGAAAACAAAAATCAATTTAAAGAAAATCTGATAATATCTAAACATAATTAATTCCTTGTTATAAAGGTTGATTCAATTTCTAGCGTTTTCATAGCATCTAAATCATATAAGCTAAATTTAATGTTACGAGGTATATCATCTTTAATTAAAGCTATTTTAACAAAGACTTCAAGCTCAATTTCATCTTCTGCTTGTAATATAAACGTAAAGCTATCAGAATACTCATGTTGTCCTTGAATTTTGATAGCAATATTATCTGCGCCTGTAGCACTTAAGCGCATCTTTTTAGGCAAAGAAGTCTTATTGGAAATTTTGACAATGTAATTATTGCGGTAGCTTCCATCAGGTAGCATGGTATACAATGCGCCTCGATCCCGAAGAACTGTGATTTTATATTCAGGCTTTATGGCCAGGGCGTAAAGCATCAGGCCTGAGACAATTATGAAAATAGTAGCAAATAAGGCGGTTTTAAACTGAAGTATGGTACGGCTGGGCTTTTCACCTTTTATTTTAGCAAGCGTGGAATTAATACTATCATAGGCGATAAGGAAAAGCGGACGATCTAGGCGCTCCATCACTGAGTTGCAGGCATCTACGCATAAGCCGCAACCTATGCACTGCATTTGCAAGCCTTCCCGAATATCGATCCCCATTGGGCAGACGACAACGCATTTGCCACAGTCTATGCAATCGCCTAATGCTTTATCAGCAGGATTGTATTTCCCTCTGGGTTCCCCTCTCCAGGGATGGTAAGTCACTACAGAAGAATCGTTATCGAGCATGGCTGACTGGAAACGCCCGTAGGGACACATATAAGTGCAGACCTTCTCGCGCACATAACCTGCAAATAAAAATGTTGAAGCAGTTAAGCCAACAAGCCAGGATAAACCCGCACTTTCCACCTTAAAATGCATAATATCTCGTGCTAGGGAAGGAGCGTCATAAAAATAACATACCCAGCCAAAGGCAAAGCTGAAAGCGATCACTAACCAGACCCCATAGGTCGCTAGTTTTTTCTGGGTTTTTTCTTTATGCCAAGGCTCCTGATCTAGCTTTATTCGCGCATTGCGATCGCCCTGAAAATACAGCTCAGTTTTTAAAAAAAGGTCGACGAATACGGAGTGAGGGCAGGTATAACCACACCAGATGCGCCCAAAAAGCGAAGTGACAAAGAACAAACCCAAGGCAGCTAGTATCAATATTCCAGCTAGGTAGTAGGCTTCTTCCGGCCAGATTTCAATGCCGAACAGGTAGGCTTTGCGCCCGGGCAAATCCATAAGGATTGCCTGATCCGGTAGACCAGTGCCGCGATGCCATCTTATCCATGAGCAGGAAAAATAAATAAATAGCAGAAAATATGCGCCATAATTTCTTAAGCTCCGGTAAGTACCGGTAATCGATTGTGGATAGATCCTCATATTTTTATTAAATGGCTTGCATTACTAATACCAAATTACCATAACACTTAATAAAGACTATAGCCAGTTATTCTACCATGATAACTAATTTGGGTCGGCATCACCCTCAACGATTTTGGTGCGCAGCAGATCGTTTAACGCAGATATGTCTTTAGAATTCAGGGCAGAGCTAAATTCAGTGCGTTCAGTATTGAGCAGACTTATTCCTTCTGCAATAATATCGCGAATTTTATAGCCAGAGTTGGTTTCTTTAATGCGGTATTCCACTTTCGTAGTCGCGTCGGGTGCTTGAATTTCTGTTGTCATCATATATTGTCCATCGTCCAGTTTTTTCACGCTTTTTATAACAACCTTCTGGTTATTAAATTCTTGGAGTTTGGAAACATAAGTGTTGGAAAGATATTTCTTATAAGCGTTCAGGTATGCTTTCCTTTCTTCGGGACTCAGTGGTTGCCAGTAATGCCCCAGAACAAATTTTCCTATCCAATCCACATCCATAACCTCAAGAAAAAGATGGCATAAGCTCTCATGCTTCTCGTGAGCAGGAATTTTAGAGCTCATCAAAGCTATAACTTTTGCAGAGGTATTTAATACAAAACTCTCAGGTGATTTTTTATCAAGCTCCAAGCAGTTCAAATTGCATGGGAGAACAATTAGTAACATAAGAGCAATTTTCATAAGTCCCATTTTTATAACCTATATTCAATCATTCCCTACACTTATTATTATGGCAGAAGTTCATACAAGTGAAGTTAATTTTGAAGTGCATTAGAGTATTCTATTGAATCTTAAAATATTTTATTGGATTGAAATCAGCCCGTATCCGTAATTGTTACGGATACCCCTGCCGAAAATTTTTGCTATGCTTACTATCGTTTGGAATAAGATAACTATAGGGTTATATGAACAATACAAAAAATAGTTTTCAGGTGGATATTATGCATAAATATGTCCTGCCTGCAATAATGTCAGATAGGTTTTTAAAAGGCTTTTTATCTGAGAAAATCCTCAGCGCTTTGCGGAAGGGTGTTGAGAATAAGGATCTGAAAAGCATTGCATACAATGCCAAAATTCTACAAATCATGGTAAGAGAATATTAATGAACTTTAATAAGCTAAACTGGGTAAAATGATTTAGCAAAATATCTTATACATTAGTAACTCTGAATAAGTTTATTTATTTTTTATTAAGTAAATCTAAAATATAGAATTTCGCTTATTCATTTGAATTTAAAAAAATATTCCTTAACAATATTTTGTAAACACTGTTAAATACGGTGAAAATTATATGGCAAATATTCATTAAAAGAAGTAAAATTGCGATCGGTTTTTATTTACTGAAAAGTGCTTTTTTTCTAGCGGCTTCAAAGGTAAGTAATGACAAAACTTTGTAGCAATATAACTTGAGTTTACGAATATGCTGGAAACTTCAGGAATAAAAACTAAAATAAGTCCCTTAAAAGTTAAAGATAACTCGCATAGTGATTCAACATTTACACATAGGGGTTTTTTTATTATAGGGCATAGGGGTTGCAATGGGGGGACAAGCCATTTATCTGGTGCTGATGCGCTAGGAGATGTGCCACTTGAGATGCTTCCTGAAAACACCCTGCAGGCTTTGCATAAAGGTATGTTTGATTACGCCAGGAATCAGGATAAACGTGATGGTAATGAATTTGATGTCTACATTACTTTGGATGGAATCCCTGTGATCTGTCACGATGATGATCTTAATCGAAATGTTGCTGGAGCGAATAGAAAAGGAAAGGAACTTGGATCTATAAGTCAGTTAAATCTGGGTGAAGTGTTTTGTCATAATGTTGGTCAGGGAAAGATAATTCCTCCCGTAGAAACTGCTTTAATAAGCTTAGGTACTTTTAACACGCAGCGGCAAGCTATAGGATTACGCAATATTATTTTTAATATTGAACTAAAAGGAGTGGGAACTGCTCGAGCTGTTTATCCAGTCGTACAAAGGACTATATCTAGCTTTGGGCGAATTGCACATGATGATATTATTTATTGCTCTTCTAGCGTCGATGAATTGAAAGAGTTAAGGTTACTTGCCCCTCACGCTCAAATTGCTTTTGCAGTTAATACAGAGCAATTTTTTGGTGCTGAAAATGTCACAGATGATTTTATGGTTTCGATGAATCGTGGCTATAAAGACAATTTTTTTCCTTGGCTAGATTCTATTTGTAGGGATATAGATTTTAAAGCCATTGACTGTACGTTTTGGGATATTAATGATGACCTTGTTGACTATGCAAAAAAAAACAGTATCGATATACATACTATAATAACCGGAAATCATGGTATTAACCATGTGACCATAGACCGCCTTCTTGATTTGCACGAAAGGCTAGGTACCGGCAGTGATGGTCATAGTCGTTTATACTTCAAGACTGATTATCCGGAAAGAGTAAAGACTATAATGGAGGGGAGGTTAGCTGTAAGATCTGAACTCAAGTATATGAGAAATCATAATGTAGAAGAGCAGTTAGACCCTACTAAAGTTGTTCCACCAGGATATCTAAGAAAAGATTCTACCGAACAGATGTTTACCCGTGAGGCTGTGCATTGGCCCATGGGGGTGAGAGGCAGGTTCCTTAGACCAGGGCAAATGCCGGAGGCAGTTGGCTTGCCGGTGCTGACAAATATGAAAGCGGAAGCGGCCAGGGGAGCAGAGAAGAAGGATAAGCGTGCTAAAATAGCGCCATCAGGGTATTGGATGCCCCAGGAACCATTGTCGTATAATCCGTTAACGCTTTCACTATTAGACCCTTGCGTTCCTGCATCTTCTATGCCGCCAGCTTCATATCGTGTTCCGCAGGATTTAAATATGGGTAAATTACCATCGCATTTTACTGATACCCCGCATTTAGGCTCAGGGTGTGACTCACCAACGTTTGGCTTGAATGATTCCATGAATAGGGGTGATGGCTCTTTATCGTCATCTTTTTCTTTACCACTTTCTCCATCTTCTCCTCATCACAGGACCATTCAAACTCTTCACAATACTCTGTTTGAGAGAAGCGCACAGAAAGCTTCAAATGCACAACGATCTTATTTGAAAACCCACACAGGTTCATCGGGTTCAAATTTAGATCTAGATACAGCGAGTAGTAAGAAAGCTAGACTGGGTGTCTTTGAAGCGAGTTTAGTGGGCAATTTGGACCATAATCTGACTTCAACTCCAAGCTCCTCACTTCACCCTTCACAAAAAGAATCAGATCAGTCAGAACATGCGTTGAGGCCGGCACCAGGTGCATTTATTCCTTCTTCTCATATGCAGCACAGAAGTGACCAAGTTCATCAGCTGGGTATGCCAGACAAACAGCTACTTAGTGTTAATCAGTCAAATTCTCAATCTCGAGAATTCAATACGCCTGATAGTGCAAGCTTGACTGGTGAAAAATCGCGTATCAATAGTATCAAGCCAGTATATAGGAACTTATTACAAGGGCATTATAGATCATATAATAAAAATTTACCTGAACAGGATGCTGGTGCTGCGCTCACTGCGACTAGCGCAGAGAATTCTCAGTTAACTTCCGCTTCAAGATCTGATCTGTATAAAAGTTTTGATAAAATTGCTCATGCTTCAAATTCTAGCCCAATTTTTATGCCAGATAGTTGTCAAAATTCTAAAGATGCTTTTGTTGTTTCCCAACATGTGCTTGCTCAGGGGAGTAACGCCGTTATGTTAATGCCAGGTGCAGCACAAACATCCCCTTTAGATGCTACCAGGATAATGATATACCCAAAAACTATTATCCAAAAAAGTTATAATGAAAATGCTTGCCAACGGAATGCAGTGGAGTCAAGGTCGCAGTTTGCTCCAGGTTTTTAAAAAGCTACTGCTATAATTATTAATTAATGAATAGTTGTTAATTTTGGGTAATAGATTGAAAAGTCAACAATATGCTCTAAAAAGAAAATTAATAGATTTATACTTGCACTTATTCTAATTGCCTCATATAATCTGTAACGAAAAGGTTTTATGTATTGGGTATTAAGGACTTTGCACATTGCTTCTTTCTCGTAAAAATTAGGTAAAGTCTGCTTCTGATATAGATTAAATTACATTAGGCCTTTATAACATAATCTAAAGTAGGTGGCATATGCATCAAAAAAGTCACAGTACGCTTTTGAGTGAATCCGAGACAAGAGAAATTCCTCCTCCGTCTGAGCCATCGGTGGTTCATTGCGTTAAAGGTCATGATAATGATGGTCGGGAGATCACTGCTTTTATCCTTGTTCCTGAAAGTAAATTACAATCCTTTTTATCGAGTGATGTAATCAACCTTGCTGATTACCATAAAATATATACTAAATTGGGGCATGATGTTTCGGAAGATGAGATTAAGGATATTGAAGACTTCTATAGAAAGTCTATTCAACTTCCAAACCCTATTGAGCATAATTTCTATTTGGCTTTATGTAATGATAATCTAGATAAGGCAAAGGAAGCTGTTCGACAAAATGGAGGTAAACTACCACTAATTGATAAGGGTAGGGTACGCCCACTCCATATAGCTGCACGCAATGGTTGCATAGCGCTTATTCCATGGCTAATTGAAGAACATGGCTGTAAAATTGATGATGTGGATGAATTTGGAAGTACCCCCCTTCATGAAGCTGCGAGGAAAGAAAAGATAGATACTATGATCGTATTAAAACGCAACGATTATAGTGATAAGGATGTTTTACAAATAAAAAATAATGAGGGGTTTGCCCCCATTGAGCTTCTGGAATATATGTTTACTGATCAAGCGACAAAGCAATTTCATTTATTATATCCCAATGATCTGTATTCAAGATTATATTTATGCGAAACGAATCTCGTCACAATATTTGCCTCTAATCCAATGCTAATACCAATATTAAAGCCAGAGAGTTTATTTTTTACTACAGTCATTTCTGAGATACTTGATTTCCTTCTTCCAGTAGACTGGTATGCTCGACAAGCATTTGATATATGTGCAATTAGGATGCTTGATATAGATCGTCACCTAAAATTTCAATCTTTAAATTCCCAACCAACAATTCTGAATGTTCTTTATGATTCTGTTAATAATAAAAAAACTCTAACATCAGAATCAGTTTCTCAATCACAGCTCGATTCTAATCAACTAGGTCATAAAAATTCCCGCGAATTTATGGTTTCGGAATTCACAGATGATGATCTTGGGCATCGACCGCTCCCCCAAACTCCTTTGCCTTCATGCAACCATGCTGTACATTCGAGTTCTTTATCTTCTCAACCTAACCTAAATCCAGGCTCTTCAAAACCTCAGACAGTACCAGCAAAAGCAGCAGGAAAACCCCATTCGCCGCTTTCAGTATTTATACCCGTACCCCTTTCGCCAACTAAAGACAATGGAGAGCACTCTAACTCATCAACCTCGCAAATATTAAAAAAAGGGAAGCGGCGAACCTTGAGCTCAGCACATAAACTGAGAGATAGTGGTGATTGTTCCCAAGGTGAATTATCAAGATTGCCTCTTTCACCACGATCTCATAGTGAAGAATTCTGCACGCCGCCTTCACCACTGTTACTCCATAGGAATTTTGCAACGCCGTGTTTAGCAACTGACCCTGCAATAGTTCGCGCTCTTTCACCTAAGGATCCTTCTTTAAAAATTGAATTGCCAGCTGTATTCTTTCCTTTATCTTCTCCTAGGTCTTCTTTCCCTTCGCCGCTTAGACTAAGTCCTCGTTCCTCTAAAGAGCACGTAACATCTTTGCGGACAAAAGATGGAGCTCAGCCAAAATCAAGACAAAATAGTTATACACAATCATCATCCCTGTCAGCTCCATCATCGCCGTTATTTAGGGGAGAGCGCTCTGTAGAATTCTGCGTAAGTGAATATGAACATAAATTTGATTTTATGCCTAAACCTAGAGCGATGTCAGTAAGCACACCTGATGCGGCTCATAGTAAAAGTGCAAAGGGCGAGACGCATAAATCGGGTCTGAGCTCGGGTGTTAAACGTAATAGTTATTCTAATACGCATCATAAACCGTTGGAATCGGAACGGCCATCACCAAATTCTCATTCGGAACCGAATGGTTTTAAAAATTCTAATGGAGTTTGTTCAGAGCTAGGAGCACTTGCAAGGTCTCATCGAGCTAAACTACCACGGCCTTCGCTTGATGGTACGGTCATGTCTGTCCATACTAATTACGGAGACTGGCATAGCAATTATTCAGTATTAGCAAATGGACAAGTGACGAGCAATAACTCAAGATCCAGGGTTCAGAATACAATGCCGATAGATAGAGGTCATTTTTTACAAAATGAAGGATGTGTACAAAACCAAGGCTTATAAAAATGTTTGCAATAAGGTAAAAATTATTTTGCATAAATTCAATTTTATAGTATATAATACCGTCAGAAAAATATTTAAGTTTAATATTGAATTTAAATGTAACATCTCGACCTCTTAACCTTAAAATAGGTGACTATGGTGTTAAGTGAAAATATGGCAAAAGTTCAAGATAAGTGCTTAAACACTTGCCAACAGATCGAGTTCTTTTTTGGACCTCTATTTTCACTTCTAGGAATCCATGGTTTTTCTTTCAATCGGGTCTATAAAAATCAGGATAGGATGTTCCTATCTAATTCTCCTGACTGGGTAATAAACTATTTTGCTAATGATTATTTTAGTGCACAAAGTTTCCAGAGCTATTCAATTATGCCTTCGTATTTGTTGTGGGTAGACTGGCCAAAAGAAGATAAGAAAGGGCTCGCAATTCATAAGGATGCTTTTGCTAACTTCGATTATGGCAATGCATTAAATATCATTCGCCTTCACACTGATTATATAGACATTTTCTCGTTGCGGGGGTTTGCTAGGGATTTTTCAGTCAATTCAAAGTACTTTATTCAGTTAGAAAACATCAATAAGTTTCTAGATTATTTTCTGCTCAAAGGGAGTGGTTGGATAGCTGATAGTGAGAAATTTCATATAGAGCTGAGTGAATCTGATTCCCGTGAACTAGACTATTTAAAGTCTGCTTTAATTTTAAATAAATCAGACATAAATCAACTGCCGTTTTCAGGAAAAGAAGTCCTTCACCCCTTGACGGGAGAACCTTTCCTGACGAGAAGAGAACATGCTTGCCTGCGTGACCTTGTTTTAGGTATGACATCAAAAGAAATTGCGCGCAACTTGGGTATTGCCAGCCGTACTGTCGATCAGCATTTGACAAGTATAAAACTTAAAATGGAGGTGAACACCAGATCAGAAATTATCAGCAATATACTGAGAGTAGATTTCAACAAAAATATATTACTCAAATGAAAACACGCGTTAAAAGTTCTATAGCTGGATATGTTGGTAATACACTGGAGTATTATGACTTTAGTTTATACGCTTCATTCTCCCCATTTATAGCCCGGCACTTTTTCCCTGCTGAGCTTAGTGCTGATCTGACCCTTATTACCTTAGCGCTAGCCTTTTTTATGAGGCCGATTGGTGCGATTCTATTTGGTTATATTGGTGATATCTATGGCAGAAAAAAAGCATTTGGGTTGCCGATGGTACTCGTAGCTGTATTTACACTTTCTATGGCTATAATACCCTCTTATCATGAGATAGGTATACTTTCTTCTATACTATTGATCCTTGCCAGGTTGGGGCAGGGCTTTTGTATAGGTGGTGAATATGGGGGTGCAGTTGTATTTACCATGGAGCACCAACAAAACAGAAGCCTGGGATTTATAGCAGGGCTGATGGGCTCATCTGTGCTCTTGGGTAATTTGCTCGCAAATATCTTATGCTTTCTGTTTACCTTGCCTATGTTTCCTGAATCATTTTGGCGGATACCATTCATCATTGGTGCATCGGTTGGTCTAGTTGGGGCATGGGTGCGGCTGAAAGCTGAAGAGAGCCCTGAGTTTCATTTTGATCCTAATCATCATAAGGTGCCACTATTGGTTGTTATAAAACAATATCCGCTTTCTATTGTCAGGGTTATGGCCTGCTCAGGGCTTAGTGGGTTGCTTGGTACTTTTACGTTTGTCTATTTAAATTTCTTTTTGGTGAACAATCTGGCTTGGCCGATCAATACCAGCTTGGGTCTTTCTACATGTGGGTTATTGATCGCTTTCATTACTGCTCCACTGATCGGATTATTGAATCAGAGATATTCTCCACTTAAGGTGATGAATTTATGCTGCCTTGCATGTGTTCTTACAATCCCTGTGGTTTTTTATTGTATAGCCAGTAATCAAACCTTGCCTATAGTTATCGCAATGTTATCCTTCTCAATTCTCGTTGGAACATGCTGGGGATCCATTAACCTATTGATATTTAAATCATTTCCTGTGGAGGTGCGCTATACTGGGGTGGCGTTTTGCGATAGTATAGGGCGCATTTTATTTTCAGCGCCCATTCCCTATATTTGCAATACGGTTTACGCTAATTCAGCTGGTTCTGACTATCAGAACATGCTTTCAGGGGTTGTTGTATCGGGGATTGTTTTACTTATACTAACAATGCTGAACTTTGGGAGATTTCTTAGGATTTCCAGATTTGATACGATGCCTTTAAAACAAGCATAAAGTTATAACCAAGTCACTTCAGCGAGATTACCATGCCGTCATAACCTGCCACCACATTAGCTGGTAGCATTTTGCTTATTTGTTCGTATTCGATTTCATGAGCCATGTGAGTCAGAATAGCTTGCTTAGGTTGCAGGCGTGCAATCCAGTCCAGTGTGGTCTCATAACTTGAATGGGTAGGGGCCCAGTGATAACGCATGCAATCAACTATCCAGACATCTAGGTTTTGAAGTAGTTCGATATTTTTTTCACTAAGTTCTGAAACATCAGTGGAATAAGCAAAATTACCGATGCGGATGCCCAGGGAAATCATCTCCCCATGCACTTGTGGAAAGGTTTGAATGCCAAGCCCATTAACCTCGAAATTATGCTTCTCAGGAATGATCTGCTTGTTGAGCACTGGCTTATAGAGAGTGCTTTCACCATTTTCAAACAGGTAGCCATAAGTTCCCCTCACAGAACCCCAGGTGGTTTCGGTCAGATAGGTGGGAACAATTTTGCCCGAGCGTTTGGCTAGTGGTTTCACGTCATCGAGACCAGAGATATGATCGGCATGCGCATGGGTGATGATCAGTGCATCCAATGAGGTAATCCTGTGAGTAAGCGCCTGTTGTCGCAGGTCGGTGCTGGCATCAATAAGTAATTTGCAATCATTGGATTCAATATAAATAGAAGGCCGCAAGCGCTTGTTTTTAGGATTAGTGGAAGTGCAGGTATGGCACTGGCACCCAATCTCCGGGGTTCCCAGTGACCCGCCGCATCCAAGAATAATACACTTCATGCTCTCACTACTTTAGAAAAAAGGTTATAGAAGTTATTGCCTGTTTTTTCAATAACCTCATCATAACTTAAACCTTTCAGAATAGCCAGTGCCTCTGCCACATTTTTAACAAATGCTGGCTCATTGCGCTTGCCTCTGTATGGCACTGGAGCCAGATATGGCGAATCAGTTTCAATTAGCAGTTTTTCGATGGGTATATTCTTGACTGCTTCATGAAGGCTGATGGCATTTTTAAAGCTAATGATGCCAGAGACAGAAATATACATGCCCATTTGCAAGCATTCCTGTGCTAACCAATCACTAGCAGTAAAGCAATGGATTAGCGCTTTGAAATGTCTATTGTGCATGTGTTCCTTAAGCACTGCGACGGTATCAGCATCTGCGTCACGAGTATGGACGATAAGTGGAAGGCCAGTGATTTGTGCGGCCTTGATATGTTCTATGAAATTGAGCTTTTGAATTTCTTTATCTGTATCCGGATAATGATAGTCCAAGCCAGTTTCTCCTATCCCTACTACCTTTCGGCCGGTACAAAGTGCTGCAATCTTTTCAGCTGAGCAGAAGGCCTCTTCCTTTGCATGGCTTGGGTGAATTCCAACTGAACAATATATATCCGGAGAGCGGCTTGCGGTCTTAATAACACCAGGGAATTTTGAAATAGTGGTAGAAATAGTAAGTAAAGTTGAAACGCCTGCAGCTCTAGCTCTGCCTAGAACTTCCTCAAAATCATCCTGAAATTCAGGAAAGTCTAAATGGCAGTGACTGTCTACAAGCATTTTTACATTAACTAATCTGATGGATGTTATTATTTATCCTTTTTTTCAGCGTTGGTGCAACCTTAAATTTAATAACTTTGCGAGCAGGGATTTTTGCCTGCACCATGGTTTTAGGGTTGCGGCCAAGCCTTGCGCGCTTTTGTCTGGTTTTAAAAGAACCAAATTTGCGAATTTTAATTTCAAAATCACCTTGAATAGCATTGGTCATAATATCAACTAGTTGATCTACGATTTTGGAAGAGCGATTCGAGGGAATGCCTGTATCCCGCTTAATTGCCTTAGCTAGCGCCTCGCGCGTAATTGTATTCTTCCTATAGTAAGAGGAGATTAAATCCATAATTATTCCATTTAACAAAAATTCATTAGATTGACAATTATAGTCAATTACTCGCGCTTATTCAAGTTAAAACGCAAAAGTTTTATATTAAATTTTTGTTAACATTGCGATGTTCAGATTTTTCTAAGCGATGGTTTAAGGCCAATTTGCAAAATTCAGAGACAAATACTGAATTAATTGTGGAATTTGCTTGTTTGCTTAAGCAAGATCTTTGTTGATTTCTTGCCCCAAAATTCCAACTCTCAAAACCAATAGTTATATAAATAAATGCGGCTGAGCGCATTTTTAATGTATATTAGTATAATATATTTCAATAAAATGAAATTTGTTATATTTATATTGATTTATTTTGCAAAATTGCTAGACTTAAATTTGGGAAGGTTACAAAAGAGGGGGTTTATGCGTCATGGGTATGGAGCTGAGTTAATGCAAGTAATGAGTCCGCTAGTTAAAAAGTGGCTTGTATTAGAATCAATGTTAGGTAGGCAAATTCAAGTAAACACGTTTTTAAGCAGTCATCATAACGGAATCGGCTCAAATAATATCGATAACGATGATCGGATAATCGAAATTCTGAGAATAGAGCTTTTAAGTGGTATTACAGATCTTGTGCATGATGTTGATGAGGTTCTGAATTCGCCCATCATAGCGTCTAGTCTAGTTTTAACCCAGGAAGTTCTTGCAAGAACTTCAACTGTACTTGCCAATAGAGAGCAATATAGCCAACAGCAGGGGATTGATTTGAGTAATGTGCTCGATGCGATGATATATGTAAATGAAAATATATTAGAATCACAAAGTGCGATTGACTCCCTTAATCGAGCGCTAGCTGATGGTCTTGCTTTCCCTTTAGTAGATATCGAATTGCTTAGAGGAGTTTTAATAGATATTTTAGAAACAGCTGAACCTTATACAAGCGTTGTAGATACATTCCCAAGGCCTAATCAAAATGATACTCTTCCAGAGCCTATGGAAGTGCATGCTAATTGGGGGGCTTTGCAGGTATGTCTTTTGCCTACAACTAATAGCGAACTGGCAGGAAATGTTTTTAATTTTATAGGCAATTTGCATCCGCGAAATGCTCGTTTACATGATAACCAGGAGGATGAGATGGCTTATGCTGCAGTGGCAAATGTCGGAGGTTTTTGCGCTCCTATCTCACCTATATCTCAGGCTGAGTCTGTATTAAGCAATTTAGCTTTGTCTGAAGATAGAGAATCTTATACAGTTGTAAATGAGTCATTTACTCCACCAGTTGAGCTAGGTGCTCCCAATCTTCCGCCTCTTGAAGCGGTTTTAGCATTAGATGTTACGGGAGAAGCCTGCTTTTCATATCTATAATATTGCCAGTAGAGCTCACATTCCTAGATAAATATATTCATCTAAGCTGAAAAAGTACTTGAAATTTGCTCATTCATACGCATTATATAGGAGCGTAATATCTTGGGGTGTCGCCAAGTGGTAAGGCAACGGTTTTTGATACCGTCATTCGTAGGTTCGAATCCTGCCACCCCAGCCATCCGTCTTCGCTAATTTTGCCGAAGGCAAAATTTAGCTACGACGTGATTTATCATGGCGTAGCGTGCGAAACGGAATGCCGCGCCGAAGCCTTGGCGAAGGCGGGCTATATTTCAATATAAAATCCTTGAGAACAGCCGAAGGCAAAATGTTAACGGGTCTGAATTCAAACGCAAGGTATGTGGAGCAATTATGTACTATGTAAATTACATAATCGTGATATCTATATAGTATCTACCCAAAACTTGAAGCTGCGCATAAAGTTGCATGAAAAAGGTGAAGTTAAGTCAACAAAACCATACCTCCCCGTGACTTTAAAGGCTTATATAGCAGTACAGACTGAACATCTGGCCAGAAAGTTGGAAAAGTATTTTAAATCCGGATCTGGCAAAGCAATAGCTAAGAAAAGATTTTTAGACATTAGGAAAGATTAGATGCCGAGTTTAAGCATCAATACCAACCAAATAATGTTGCTTCTTGACATTAATAAACCCTAATGCTGCTTGACAAAAACTAAGTGTATCCAATTCAGCCTCCCACTCATCTTTGTCTTTACCTTTACCAGATAAGGTTATTATGAACTTGATAGCATTACTTATTTGAATCGATCTCTGTACTTCAATTGTAGCGTGAAGTATCTTATCAAGAGCATCTTCAAAATCAAGGGGTTGTACGCCAGAAGTAATAGTAAACTCTTGGCGAGGAGGTCTATTGTCAATCAATGAGATTTGGCCACATGTTTGTTTCTGGTATTTGGAAGAGTAACTCCTTGTTTTATCTCTAATAATACGTAGCCTTGCAGCTATAGATAATAATAATTCTCCAATCTGAATTGGAAGGAATTCGCTCATATTTTCTTTTAAAGTACAGTAACTATTAAGATATTCAATACTATTAAGAACTAACATCCATGCAGTAAGAGTGCAAATATCCTTATTTAATCCATCAAAACTTATAGGATAAGACATATTATATTTACAGATTTTAATTAATTGAATTTTCTATCAAGCTTTACTCTAACAACCTCTTCAAGCGCATCAATATTATGTATGCCCTTGGCTTCATTATGAGTAATTTCAACCTCATCTGGCTCTTTTTCGTTAAGGTAAAAAGTTGTAATTTTAAATACTCCTTCATTTGTGTTCTTAAACCAATGTTGTAATTTTTCAAATTGATTATGTAATGGTTCCACAGACACGTTTTGAAGCTCATTTTTAGTATTTGACACTTGTTTCACAATATCCTCTATGTAATTTCATAATAAGCATATAGTTCGATAAGGTGCATTTACAAGTAGCTAAGACGAAATATCATCCAAAAACAATCACACTTTTGTCGGGAATGCCGCGCCGAAGCCTTGGCGAAGGCGGGCAATATTTCAATATAAAATCCTTGAGAACAGCCGAAGGCAAAATGTTAACGGGTCTGAATTCAAACGCAAGGTATGTGGAGCAATTATGTACTATGTAAATTACATAATCGTGATATCTAT
>Ga0207081_1035_pt2 | contig 27198 bp, 26 predicted proteins | sample Alteio_BWMinHeat_59_FD_153524 | JGI IMG/M metagenome (GOLD analysis project Ga0207081, IMG submission 153524) | Enriched cells from forest soil in Barre Woods Harvard Forest LTER site, Petersham, Massachusetts, United States -... | ecosystem: Environmental > Terrestrial > Soil > Temperate forest >... | reverse complement strand
ATAGGGCAGTAGTAAATAGATCATTCCCCCAAATTCCGCCTGCTCGTTGCTAAACTTCTCTGCAAGCAACCATTTTTTTGCGGAATACCCCGACAAAATTAGGCATAAGTTTATAGTTATGGCCACCCTGAGAAAGCCGTTTGGGTCAAGACTATCTAAAAACTGCAGCACGCTTGCAAGGTAGTAAACGAAAGGACCGTAGAATATACCGACAGGAGAGCCCATTCCAGCATTAGTTTCACTAAACCATTTGGGGAGGAAATCCCCGCTCCAAAGCTGAGTTGAAGTATGTTTGAGTATTAAGCTATATAGATATAAATCACTGGAGATAGATGTTGCTATAGCCAGAAAAATATATAAAGGCGCCATCATGATCAGACTTAATAGAATAACCTGAAATGTGTAGCTCGAGGATAATGTAGCAGCCCGTCTTTGCATTTGCCTAAAAAGCACTATTAATAGTATTCAAGTGTATAGCAAGATTTATAGTTAATTGCATTTTTTTTATTTAAGGTTAGGCTGAAAGTAATTCTAATTTAAGGTAGGATTAAATGAACAAGCAACTATTACTCATTCCAGCGGTCACGGCATTAGCAGCCTTATTACCGCTTCCTTATATGTTTTACCTGGTAGTTAAAATTATCATATGCGGCTTTGCTGCATATATTGCCTATAAGGAGTTTAAAAATAAGTTGGAGCTTGTTTTGATTTTTGGCGTATTAGCTGTGATCTTTAACCCGATTATTCCTATCAGCTTTGGAACTAGAGGTGTCTGGATGATTCTCGACTTAATAGCAGCGGCGGCTTTCTTTTGGTACTACAAGAAGAAGTGGTTCTAATACCTACAGGCGGCGGTGCTTTTTAAAGAATGGCAAGCTGTCGCATTGCACCAGAATTGCTGCGGCTAAAATGATAACGATGCCCAGAACTTGCTTTAAGGTAATTGCCTCCTCCAAAAAAAGCACCCCGATGATTACAACGATTACCGGCTCTAAAGCCGATAGTATAGAAGTTTTAGCAGCTGAGATGTATTTCAAACCGTATAGAGTAAACAATATAGGCAAGGCGGTGCAAATCACGGCTAGTCCCATAATATGCCCCCAAACATAAAGCGCTTGAGGCACAACAAAGGAGCCATGAAAAATCGAAGCAGTAAAAAAAACTAAGCTACAACTATAACACACCATGAGAGTAAGTAGCAGTGGATTGAGCTGGCCAGCCTGCTTTTTACTGGCAACGATATATACCGCGTAGAGTACTGCTGAGAAAATAGCGAATAGAATACCGATAGCATCGAGGGCGATTTCAGTATTATGCGACAACAATACCAGACCAATTAGAATTAAGGCGATAGCAATATAATATACTGTGCTAATCTTCTGATTATAAAACATCCAGGATAGAAGAATAACAAACAAGGGAAAGATGAAAAAAATCACCATGGCCAGGCCTGTACCAATATAGGTAGAGGATAAAAAATAGAACGCAGTCGAGCTGCTGTAAAACACGGCACAAAGCAGGAAGGATTTCAAGAGATCACGATAGCTTAGCTTCTTGAAGACCGAGAATGAGATTACTGTCATAAAGAGTCCAGCAATAAAAAATCGCCAGAACAACATGTTGGGGATCGATATATCAGCCTGCAAAACACCCATGGCGAAGTAACCAATACCTCCAAAGAATAATCCGGAGGCTATTGCGTATAAAATTCCACGCCATTCATTTGAAATCATTTTCGCTGCAAACCATATATTAATGACAGAATTGTATACTAATTTATTAATTTATTCAATTAGATAATAAAAAAATTATTCTCTAGACATCCAGGATCTCAGCCAGTTTCTCTGAAGATAGGGCTGAATTTTCTTTGATGAATTTAAAACGCATTTCCGGGTTCTTACCCATGAGATGATCAACCAGAGTTGCGGTGTTTTGGACATCATCAGCAAACATAACCTTGAGCAACACCCGCTTTTTTGGATCCATGGTGGTTTCTTTAAGCTGTGAAGCCGCCATTTCCCCTAAGCCTTTAAATCTCCCCACATCAATATTCCCTTTGTTTTTGGGCAATTTGGCAATGATCTCTTCCCTCTCTTTTTCATTCTGGGCGTAGAAACTTTGAGCGCCCTGAGTAACCCTGAATAATGGAGGCTGCGCGAGATAGAGATGGCCATCCCTGATAAGTCCCGGCATCTGCAAATAAAAGAAAGTTAGCAATAAAGATGTTATATGAGCACCATCCACATCTGCATCGGTCATGATTATAACGCGATCATAGCGAAGGTCATCGCCTTTGTAATGATCACCGCTACCGCATCCTAAAGCCTGTAGCAGATCAGATATTTCCTGATTAGCATTGATCTTATCCATTGAATTGCTGGCAACATTTAGGATTTTTCCCTTCAAAGGCAATATGGCCTGGGTTTCGCGGTTGCGTGCCTGCTTCGCTGATCCGCCAGCCGATTCGCCTTCGACCAGAAATATCTCGGTATTGCTTTTGGCATCCTGAGCACAATCGGTAAGCTTACCGGGAAGCCTCAGCGACTTAATGGGATTCTTACGGGCAATTTCCTTGGACTTCCTGCGCTTAATTCTATCTTCAGCCTCAAGAATTACCAGCTCCAAAATACCATTGGCAAGCTTGGGGGTCGCCGTAAGCCAGTGTTCAAACTGATGGCGCACAGCACCTTCCACCATTTTAGTAGCATCCTGGGTCAGCAGCTTTTCCTTAGTCTGCCCCTGAAATATGGGGTTTTTGATAAAGACTGAAACAATAGCAATCATAACTGACGAGATGTCCTCGGCCGTCAACTGAGCTGCTCTTTTTTCATTAATTATTTCCGCATAATTTTTAAAGCCTTTAAGCAGAGCATTCTTAAGTCCTTGCTCATGAGTGCCCCCTTGCGACGTATAAATGGTGTTACAGTAAGAACGCATCACCATCTCACCAGTGATAAACCAGTTTACCGCCCATTCAACTCTGCCAGCCCCATTGGGAAGCTCAGCATCACCAGCGAATATTTCCGGCGAAATCATTTGATTCTGCTGACAAATACTCTGCAAGTAATCCTTCAGCCCATTAGGGAAATGAATTTCCTGGCTGGCTGGGATTTCCGGAGTATTGGCTACGAGGTCAGGATCGCAGCTCCAGTTAATTTTCACCCCTTTAAAGAGGTATGCCCTAGAGCAAGCCATGCGGTAGATCTTTGCAGCTGAGAACTTATTTTGCGCAAAAATATCAGGATCCGGATGAAAGGTAATGGTGGTGCCTGAATCACTTGACTTGCCAGCTTCATTGAGTTTGGTAAGTGGAGCGCCGCGCGAGTAGCTCTGGTTATAGCATTTTTTATTGCGCCGGACTTCAACCTCAAAGCTATCAGATAGAGCATTGACCACAGACACCCCAACCCCATGCAGTCCACCAGAAGTAACATAGACCTTATCGCTAAATTTACCGCCGGAGTGCAAGGTGGTAAGAATAACTTCTAGCGCAGATTTATCCGGAAACTTAGGGTGCTTATCCACAGGGATGCCACGGCCATTATCGGAAATCACGACTTTGTTGTCGGAACCAAGATAGATATTAATAATGTCAGCAAATCCAGCTACCGCCTCATCCATAGCATTATCCAACACCTCAGAAACTAAATGATAGAGAGCCTTTTCATCAGTACCACCTATATACATGCCAGGGCGGCGGCGCACCGGTTCCAACCCTTCTAAGACTTCTATATCATCCGCAGTATATGTCGCGGCTTTTTTCTTGTCCGGCTTCTTTGCCTGATTCTGATTGCTAAATAAATCCATACTTAAATCTGATTCTTATCCATATCTGCTTGATAATACCAGAGTTTTCAATTTAAGTAAGCACCTAAACGAAAATATATGATAAAGGCTCGGGGTTACCGCGTTTAAAACTCCAGATATAAAAAGTAAATGCTGCCTTGCTTGCCTATAAGAGCTTTAAATTGCCTTAGAATTAGCCTCAATTTTAAAATAGTTAATATTATTTTTACAAGTTTTAAAATTAAAGTTGCTGACTTTACTTGCAATGTTCTGTATTTATAGTTTTTACAATATTTCGAGGCACAATGCTAGCACGCAATAAAGATTATAAAACTGGACAAGAAAAAGGGTCAGGAACTGATACTGATCCGGAAATGCCAAAGCTTGCAGACTTACCAGAAGATCCAAATTACTTAGAAATTGCTGACCCGCTCAAGTATATTATGGCGCAACAAAATTTTTATTTAGTAGACCGAGAAATAGCACAAATACTCGAGCAAATTGAAAGCGCGAAACGTTATACTGCTTTGGTTAAAGTAAATCTTGAGGAGGAACAACTGACACATGATAAAAATTGCGCTCGTGAAGCTGACCTAAAATCAAAACTAGAAACGCTGAGTGTCCAAAAAAGCGCGTGCGATCAACAAATAGCTGAGACGCGACCGAAGCATCGTGGCGATGCTTATCTAGCAGAAGATCAAAGCAACATCAATGCGGCTGATTTGGCTATGTTTGTAAAGGCATCAACCGACCTTACTCTAATAGAATATAATCAAAAACAAACACTCCAAGACTTGGCAAGTGCGAAACAGTATACAGAACAGAGTCAAGCAAGACTCGCTAAGGAGCAGAAGACTTATAGTGAATATTGCGCTTGCGAAGTTGAGCTAAAATCTAAGTTGAAAGTTCTTGAGAGCAATAAAAGTGAGTATGTGCAGCAGATAGCTGAAGCGAGGGGGATAGCTTCTCATGATACCGCAACAACTATAGCATTGTTTACAACCTCTTCTAGCCCGGAAAGCGCACAAGACCCAGTAAAAATACACCTAGCTGCTGAAATAGGGGAAAATAAAAATGAAGCCACAAGGAAACCTGAAGAACCTAACCAGAAGAACGGGCCTATAGAAGCAGAGCATGAAGCAACAGAAGCCATAGCAGAAACGGGAGCGGCAGCAGGGACAGGGCATGAAGAGACAGAACAACCGGCGCATTGTGATATTGATCTACCAGTAGTTCAACCTAGCAAAAGAGGGAGTAAATGGGTCACGCGTGCATCAAGGAGTGCAAGCGGCAGAGGCAGATAGAGCAAGCGGCAGAGGCAGATAGAGCAAGCGGCAGAGGCAGATAGAGCAAGCGGCAGAGGCAGATAGAGCAAGCGGCGAAAGGTTATATCACTTCTTCATTAGCTTCAGCATCATCGTGATATAGATGGTACTCGCCTTTGATACCGCCGCTTTTGAAGTAGAGCTTTTCCTGCTGGCCAGCTATCAGCATTTCCTTAACATGACGTCGAGAAATTAGCTCATCTCCACTATACCGAAATTCATTTACAAGCTCTGAGATCTGTTCACCTGTAAGGTTTTTGAGTTGTACAACAGTTGCAATTGAGTGCATTGCAAGCGATGCAGCACCTGGTTTATCTCTGATCTCCATAGATGCGAGCTGGATAAGCATTTGCAGAAGGTTGGGCGATTTGATGTTGTCCATAGCAAACGCGACCAAACATTTTACCTGAGAATTATCGAGCTTCACTACTAACTGTTCTTTCATGCCACTCTTTACCAGGAAATCCCTATTGTTTTTCGGCATATGACAACCCCATTAAACCTATTATTAGGTTCATTATGAGCTGACATTAGTTAATAAAAAATTAATTTTTTAGGGATTTTACAGTTTTTTTTCCGTATTATTTAACATCCTTCTGATATTGGACTGATGACGAACGATTACTATGACAAAAATTGATGATATAATAAAGCTCTTCTCATAAGTATGGTCGGAAAGAAACCGAAGATGATAGGCAGTCAAGCATACAGCACCAATGCATATCGCACTGGTGAACACTGAAGCGAAGGAAACAATTCGGAACATCGCAAATGCAGTTATCCAGCTAAATATGGCAATCAAGGCCAGCTTTGGAAAGAGCACAAGCACAACTCCCAGAGCAGTAGCCACCCCCTTCCCTCCTTTAAACTTAAGCCACACCGGATAAACATGGCCAAAAAAGGCTAGAAATCCAGCAATATAACCGATGAGCTCATTATCAGGAACCAGCTTCGTAGCCAAAATAACTGCTACCGAACCTTTCAGCAGGTCAAGGATCAGGGTAAGCGCGCCAACCAGCTTACCTGCAACGCGATATGCATTAGTCGCCCCGATATTACCTGAGCCTTGTAAACGTATATCCTGCCTGCTGACCATATATGCTAGAATCAGCCCAAATGGTATGGATCCAAGCAGGTAGGAACATAATAATAGAAAGTAAACTGATATCATAGAGATAACATATCCTTCATACTGTACAGTTTTCCAGGCTTTTGCTGCGACAACCATTTCGCCGCTTTTAACGCACCATGGGCGAATACCGAACGTTTAGTATCTATATGCGCCAATTCAAGGCGCTCCCCTGTTCCGGCAAAAATAACTTTATGCTCACCTATGACATCACCACCCCGCAGGGATGCAAAGCCGATATCGTTGGGCTTGCGCTTTTTATTGCGGTCCAGTGCAATATGATTTTTAAGTTCCAGACCCCTTCCGTTAGCGGCGGCCTTTCCTAAGAGCAAGGCAGTGCCAGAGGGAGCATCCAGCTTTTGATTATGATGCATTTCCAATATTTCAATATCATATTCTGACCCTAAATAGGCTGATACCTTCTCAACCAGAGCAGCCATTAGGTTGATAGCAAAACTCATATTAGGGGAATAAAACAAAGGAATGCGCATAGCTAACTCTTCAAGCCTAAGCAGCTGCCGCTCGCTTAGCCCGGTCACCCCGGTAATATAGGACATATTGTGCTCAGCACAAAATTCAGCGTGGGACAATGCAGCCTTTGGGGTAGAAAAATCAATAACCATATCGCAGTTAGCGGGAATTTTATCGGTGGCAGCAAATCCCAGTTTAGGCATCCCAATCACTTCACCAATGTCTCTTCCAATATGCTGTGACTTATAGCTGACTATTCCCGAGTTAATTGAGAAATCTTCGGGGTATTCAAGTATTGCTTTGACTATTTCCGACCCCATTTTGCCTGCACACCCGACAACACATGCTTTCATAGCTTAAACCCTAATTTAATGAATGCTTCTTCAACTGTGGGAACAAATCGATAAGAATCAAATACATGCGGGCTCACCAGGTTGTTATCGGCAATATGCCTAAGCATATCATTGAGCGTATCCCAATAGCCGTCTTTATTGATAAAGATTAAAGGCTTGTCGAGCATTTCCAGGGTTTTCAAAGTAATGATTTCAAAAATCTCATCCAGCGTGCCCACTCCACCTGGCAAAATAATGAATGCATCCGACCTTTCAATCATGATTTTTTTTCTTTCAAACATGGAATCAACTATGAAGGCTTCGCTGACATGCCGGCTCAATGGCTCACGCTCATGCAGAAACCGTGGGTATATGCCTACCACTTCAGCACCACGCTCATTAGCGGCTTTCGAAACCACACCCATCAGCCCAGTCCCACCTCCGCCATACACCAATGTAAGTCCCAGCTCACCAATAACCTCACCGCATCTTGCAGCAAGCTCTATGAATGATTCATTATGTGGCACTCTAGAACCACAAAAAACACATACGCTTTTGATCTTCATTAAATACTAACTATTTGCTTTTGAGACTTTATTATATATACTCGTAGCGGCAATGCAAAAACTTTCAACAAGAATTGGATATTAAATGTTAAGATCATTAGTTGATTACCTACCCGCAATTAACAAAGAAGGCTATATTTTCATAGCTCTCTTTGCTTTTGTAACAATCGTGTTCTTTTCAGTTTCAAATAATTTAGGCTGGATAGGAGTTATTATAACCATATGGTGCATATGTTTTTTCAGAGACCCTGACAGGGTTACCCCAATCATAGATTCAGTTGTAGTTGGCCCCGCAGATGGGATTATTGAAAGCATACTAAGCGCAAAACCTCCAAGCGAGCTGCAAATGGGCGAAGCCAGTTTAACCCGGATCAGCATTTTTCTAAGTGTATTTGATGTCCATGTCAATCGTATCCCAGTGACCGGCCGCATCAAGGCACTACACTATAACCCAGGCAAATTTATCAGCGCTACACTTGATAAGTCTAGCGAACTCAATGAAAGGCAATCAATACTAATAGAGACTCCCTCAGGTAAAGATGTTGCCGTTGTACAAATAGCCGGGCTAATTGCACGCAGAATTGTGTGCAACCTTGACGAAAATCAAAGCGTATCCGCAGGAGAGCGCTTTGGCATTATCCGCTTTGGAAGCAGGGTAGATATATACCTGCCTGAAGGTATCAAACCTCTTGTGGCGACAGGCCAATATGTTCTAGGCGGCGAAACTATAATCGCACGTCTCAATGGAGCGCAAAAAGAAATTTCCGGAGAAAAGCGCTAATGCACAAACCTCTGCAAACAGTTCCGGTTTATAGGCTTGTGCCCAATTTCGTTACCTTGCTGGCATTAAGCTTGGGCATGACTTCTATTCGCTATGCGTTTGATGAGAAATGGCACATCGCCGCAGGGCTTATTCTAATCGCCGGTTTTTTAGATGGGATCGATGGCCGGCTGGCAAGGCTTTTAAATGCAACCAGCAGATTTGGGGCAGAGCTTGATTCACTGGCTGATATTGTCAGTTTTGGAGTTGCTCCAGCAGTCACTATGTATCTATGGTCGCTGCATAACATCCCCATAAAAGGCATAGGATGGTTTGTTGTCCTCTTTTATATAGCCTGTTCGGCATTGCGCCTGGCAAGATATAATTCACGTCTCGATGATCTTGATGAAAAGAAAAAGTTGCAGAATTTTACTACAGGAATGCCCATCACCACGGCTGCCAGCATTTGCCTATTGCCCATGATGTTCTCTTTTGAGCTTACTTCTAGCGCGGTCTCCCCCTGGCTGGTATTTATAAACATGACTTTAATTGGACTGATTATGATAAGCCGGGTTCCGACCTTCACGTTCAGAACTGTTCATATTAGAAAAGCCTACGTTCCTTTCCTGATGGCAACTATTGTTTTATTGATTGGAGCAATGATACTTGAGCCATGGGTGATATTCCCTATTATGATTACTTTTTATCTCTGCACCATTCCATTTAGCATTATTAGTTTCTACTTTAACTCAACTAAATAGAAAAATATTGCGGTGCACCAGTATTAATGTAAACTTAAGTAACGGGAAGAATTTCTCTGGAAGTTACTTTAGTATGGATGTGAAAATCAAAATTTGCGGGCTTACTACCAAGGAAGCGCTTACAGCTGTCGCTAAATTGAGAGTAAATTACGCAGGATTTTCATTTGTAAAAGACTCTCCCTGCAATATTCTACCAGATGCAGCTGCTGAAATAGCCAGTGACTTACCACCTTTTGTACAGAAAGTTGCGGTTGTTTTTCAGCCTGATAAAAATCTACTAGAAGAAATTTTTGCAACCTTTAAGCCCCACTATCTTCAATTTGATGATGACATCTCCCCTACAGATCTCTCACGCATCAAGGAAATATATCATACCAAAGTTATCAAGAGCATTTGCATAAAAACCCGGCAGGACGCAGAAAATAGCCTTAAAACCTATGGCAATACCGCGGATATGATGTTGTTTGATGGGGTTCAAACCAATAATTCTCACGGTAGCCAGCCTGACAGGACATTTGACTGGAGCTTATTAAAAAACCTAAAATGTCCTAATCCGTGGATACTTTCAGGTGGTCTTAGCCGCTTCAATGCACAACATGCTATACGCGCCTCGCATGCGCATATTATCAATGCATCTGATACCCTCGAAGAAGTCCCAGGATTAAAGTCAGTGCATATGATTGAAGATTTTGTCAAAACTGCCCGTATTCCATCCTATTTATAAATTATAAAGGTGCTAGAATAAGTTGGAAACAGCAGGCCCAGATGAAGATATCCCAGAAGTTTTTTGCACATACATAGCTGCTACTTTCTGGAGGTTCCCTAAGGATATAATGGCGGTTTTCTGCTTAACTGGAGGAATGCTGGTTTGCATGTTGGACGATGGGGCGCCCAGGCTGTTATCTCCACGATAAATAGCCTCTTTAACCATCCTACCCATATTGATTCTTAAATTCTCATCAACTTTCTCATCAAGCCCCGTAAAACTACGCTTTCTAGCTTTAACAACACTTTTTTGTACTAGCTTCCACATCATCTGCAGGGTTTTCATATCTAGTTCCTGGTTGTGATCATGCTCGCGCAGCAGCTTTTGCAGCTTTTCTTTTTCGCATTTGAGTAAAAAACTCAAGATACTGTATATTTCATCCTTATGAAGGGAGGCAATTTTATGTGGCTCTTCCCCTGTCAACTCGCATATCATATTGATTGCAAAGTTGATATCTTTCGGGAGATCTTGTCCCAAATTTAAAGATGAGTTACTCATAAAATTATAGACTGTAATTACAACATAGTTATTATAACATATTCAAATATATAAAACAAAGCTTATTTAGCATTTGTTATTCAGAATCTATGTAGCTTATATTTAAAATAAAGTGTAGCAATTTGCCACTCTTTAACATAAAAAAATAGTAGCCCTTCGCCTTTTGTAATTGGGTATAGAAAGAAAATAATTTGGTTTACCTATGCAGTATATGATTTTGCTTGCTTTGCTTTTTTTGGCATCTAACAGCGCTTTCGCGCAAGATGACCGAGAAGATAACTCAGACATTCCCAATGAAACAGAAAACAGTATAGATCTCCCTGTTGCAAAGCCAGAACAACCACAGGAAAACAAAAGCATTTTTGATATGATATTCGGACAATCGGACAAAGCACCGGATGATGAAGAGAATGAAAGTAAATTTGTTATGGTTGATGAGAATGTTGAGGGGCAGTATACAGAGAAAGCTGTGGTAAAGGTGATCGATAGATCGCTTGGGAAGCTATATGTATTAGATATACCCGTAAATACCCAGAAGCAGGTCAATAACATTTCGATAAAAGTTCTCAAATGCTGGACCCCAGATGAGCCACTGATCATCTCCAACTCCAGGGCATTCCTTGAGATATATGAGTATAGCAAACTAAAGTCTGATAGGATATTCTATGGCTGGATGCTTGCTAACCACCCAGCAGCTTCGTATCTGGAACACTCAAAATATGATGTATCCCTCCGCAGTTGTAGCCCTAGTAAAAAAGCACCTGTAGATAAAGATGAATAAAGTTCCACAAATTTATCAATTTTAGTGTAAGCTAACCAAGCCTCTTATTTATTGCTACTTCGTCGCGCGTCGCCTCACCTATAAAGCATAGGCATCGGCTAGCGCTCCTAGTATCAATTAAAAAAGAGACTTGGTTACATAACTATTTATAAGGAGGTAATCGTGAATATACGTGTTTGCCAGCACACTATACAATCACTATGGGACAGCTACGAGAAGTCAATTCCTTACATTGGGCAATTGTTTAATGATCATTCTTACACTCTAGATCATTTTGCCATAATCGATTTACCTTCCCACAGCTCTGGCATCCCCCATCTCAAAAAAATATTCGGTGAACTGGGTTTTTTACAGAAAGGATCCGGATATCTTCCTGATAAACAGAATGATTTCCTGTGGATGGCCTTCAAGGGCGTTGAAAAGCAAAAAGCAGAATGCTCCACCCCCCAAACAGTAATAGCTGATTTCAGGCTAGATGAGCTTTCCTCCACTACACGAAGGGTTATTCACAAGTACACCAGCACCATTAAAGCCTTCGATTATACGGGTTTTGCCCAGCTGGCTAAAGATGCTAGGCATGGCAACAAAACTGCAGAAGATCACCTAGCAGCTGCTGCAGCACAAGAACTCTGGTCGCGCCCCTGGAGCCTGCCCACAACAAAGGACTATCTATTAGTTAAAGAAGAGAATCAGCTCCTAGCCTGGGTATTATTGCATGGGCGCAAAGTTAACCACTTTGGGATCAGCATTCACCTAAACAACCGTTACACTAGCCTTGAGAGCTTTAATAAGGATATCATCGGGTCAAAGTTTGTTAAGCTTAATAACTTTGCCGGAGAGGTCAAAGGCAATAGGGAAGGTGGAATAGAGCAGTCATCTACATTGGGTAGGGAAGAACTGACCCCTACAGCAGATGGAGAAGTACTAGCCAACAATAGTTTCATAGAGTTTGTCTGGAGGTTTCCCTTAAATGACAATCCACTATATTGGGGCGATTATTATAACGGCTTCATTCCTAAGAATGCTAACAACGTAATAGAATCAATCTACAACTGATACCAAGTCCCTTACTCCTCGCACGGTTGAATCTGAGAATTGGTATCACAGGTCGCATTCTCTGCCGCTATGCGGTCGTGCAATTCCTTACGCAAAACGGTTGCGGTATTGGGGAAGGTAATGCCAAGTTTGACGCCACTACGTTTTACTTCCATCACCTTAATTTCAATATCGCCATTTATAATGATCGACTCGCCAAATTTACGTACTAAATACAACATCCGCCTAATCCATAATGCACTATGGTTGAATAACTTCGCAATTATAGCATAAATAAAAACAAATTGGCAATGAATTTTAAAAATATTTCAATTGCCACGTAATCGACTCATTTTAATAGGGCGAAAATGAATAAAGACAAGTCGCATGGGCTCAGGCTATGTTATTAAATAATATGGTATTAGCCTGCTATATAAGCACTTTACTATTGGCTATAAAAGTTTAGATATATGTAGCGAGTCAAAACCTAATCACGCTTCATTTCGCCTTCTTCAGGCATAGCTCTTTCAACCCTCAACTTTCCAGCATGACTTGTCCCATATCTGTACAACTGAGGGACAGTTGCATCGGATAGCCCTCTTACTCCAACAGCGTGACTTGACTGTCTATTCACATTTGGGACGGTTGCCTCCGATACCATTCTTGTCACAACAGGGGGCTTCGTTGCAACATGTAATCCCATTCCTTCAATCAGACCATCTCTGTTCAGCATCCTCTTCCCAGACTCTTTCTTCGCATTAATCGCATCAACTATAGTTTGTAGTTTCTCAGCATCAAGGGAATCGACATAGTCAAGTAACTTAGGCTCATCAAACAAAATCTCCGCATAAGGAAAAACTGTTCCTTTAAATGGGAATGTTTCACTCCTATTAATCACCCCAATTTCAACAAGGAAATCTTTCCGAGCACATAGTTGCCGTGCCGTAGCATGCAAATCATATTGAATTTCGTCATAAGAGCCTGCTTTAGCTTTCTGCAAGATGGCAATAGCTTGATCAATTACTGCATAATTTTCTTGCAACATTGTAGATAAGTAGTGTTTATATTCTCCCCATGAATCTAGCGGTTTTACTGATAGCCATGTAGGAGCAAACAGTTTCGCTCTCACAAATGGATCAACCCATCTAGATTGATCATATACTCCCAACTTAAATGGGAACTTAGGATATTGGGTCAAAGATCTTTCTAACTGGCTAAAGGCGTTGTCTATTATGCTTAAGGGTTTTCTAAGACCTTTATTTTTAATGGTAACCAATTGATCTATGATTGCGCTAATAGATAACGTATATGGGTAAAGATGGTACTTACACAAGTTAACAAGGTAATCTAAAAAGTCTTGTCCATTTTTAAAAGAAACTAAAAACGCTCTCCCATGATCCACTTTAGAAAGTTCTCTATTTTGGTTAAACCCGACGTTTTGGCTATGAGGGTCTGTATCTCCAACAAATAGGCTTGTAACCATAACGTCTTCAAAGAAATCTGGCTTGCTGCTTCTTGACATAACAGTATCCTTTAGTTCCAGAAATGACTCGAACATCTCAGAACTCACGCCAACTCTATCTTCCGAAGTTAGCTGCGACGTACAAAGCCCTATTCTTGGCGCCCTGTTTTTCCCTAAATATAATCTAAACAAGTTTCCTGCGGCAACCTCATGAACGGTTTCTAATATTGATCCATATAGCCTAGCTTGATCTTTGGATATCGGCTTAAACATATAGCTTCGTCCTGAAGGAGTTCTAATAACCCCACTTGCACTATCAATGTTAATACCCTTATTTTTATCTGCGACTTTTTGATGGGCGACATGATCCTTAACCGGGGTAAATTCTTTCTCACCAGTAATAGCACTATCTCTTCTCGTTGCTGTTGGGCTTTGCAGGTTTACAGAATTGGACGATTGTGTACGCTGCATACGTGTAGGAGAACCTAGAACAGGCATTTCCGGTCTCAATAAGGCCGCAGCTGCTTCTTCAGAAAATACTTTCGGCTTTTTATTTGGAGACAGGTAGGCGTTAGTGTCGAGCACTACAGTATCTTGAGTTTCTCTAGAAACTTCGTTTTCAGCTCGTTCTTGCACAGGCTGCACTTCATTGACGCATAGCTCGCTCATGCCAAAGAGAGATTTGCGACTTTTTTTATAAGCTGCATTACGTGAAACAACCTTGGCAGCCAATTCACTATCCAAATCAAAATCGTTGAAATCAGCCGGAGCTTCGCACACAGCCGGCTTATCACTTGTAGCCGCAACCTGCGCCCCTAGTACTTCAAGCTCTTGATCCGAATCTTCAAACGCGGAGTGGGCTTCGTGCTCTTCAACTTCTGAAACAAAGTTATCAAGCTCACACCTTTTCTTTTTGTTTGAAATATAAGTCCTTAGCCCAGCTTCTTTCCTTTTATTTACAGACCTGTCCCCGGCTGAAATTTGTCTTTTTTGCAGCATGTACTCAATAATAAATGATTTTGCATATATTAGCTTAAAATAACAAAATATACAAGTTAAGCTTTTATTTAATTATTATAATTACAATACCAATGCCGCTAACTGACTAAAGCTAATAAACTTATGCAGCAATACGTATAAGACAAATGACATCTATTGCTCGCAATACTTTATGATTGCGCAGTAATCTCTCGAAACCTAGAGATTTTTTTAATTTCAGCAAATTGAATATACAAATCAACTTGCTAGGCTCTGGCAGCTTTACCCTCTTCAACTATATGATTATCATTATCACGATAAAAATCGAGATATGATCTTAGGTTAACCTTACCGGGTTCGCTTGTTAAATCTCTCTCAGCTTTTATGGCCGCAACATAACTTTGGAAGTCATAACATACTTTTGGATCAGGTTTAGCAGGCATTGATGCGCTACTACTGCTCGCGATCATTATGCCCTTGTAGCCTTGCAGTTTCATATTCGTCAATACTCCTAAGGCATCCTGAATAACATTAAAATTTGTGTTAAAAACATTAATAAGGTCACCCCTAAAGGCATCCCAACTGGAAATGCAGTTGGTCCCCCTACGATAGCAGCGAAAATCTGTTTTCAGCGCATCTCGATCAACCCACCTACCTTTTCTAAATGATGCTAATTTACAAGGCATGAGATTTTTGTTTGCATTTTCTTTTATACATGCAATGGCATCGCTTATTATAACGTTAGGCAGATCCTTGCCGATGGATTTGATCGTGTTCAATTGCCGCTCTATCGCTGCAATCGATAGCGTATAAGTATAGCAATTATATTTACTCATTCTTGTTAAGTAATCTAAAAAATCCAGACCGTTTAAATACCAAACTAAATATGCTCTGCCATGATCCAGCTTACTTAATTTACTAGCAGCGTTATAACCCACATTTTTGCAGTGAGGGTCAGGATCACCTAGAATTGCACTCGTAACTAAAACTTTCTCAATACCTATAGGTTTCGCAATTCTCCAATCGTACTGACAAAGCTGGGTAAACTGGAAAATCTCTGAGCCTACACCAAATTGCGCCACACCCTGCAGTTCCGACGATATCACTCCAATTCTAGGCGCCCTACTTTTTCCCAAATACAACCTGAATAAATTCCCAGAGGCAATCTCATGTACCATCTCCCAGAATGACCAGGTCTCCTTGCCAAGATGAGGCTTAAACATGTGTACTGCACCTGAAGCGGTTTCAATAATGCACCCGGCTTTATTGACACCCTCTTCTTTCTCAGCGACCTTCTTTACAGCTATATGGAACTTTACTGGAGTAATATTAGCTTCCTCAAGAGCCTTATTTCGTCTAAGTGGCGGACTTGAAAAATGCTGCAAAGCAGGAGGAGCATCTGCTTCATCTAAAACCTGCACTTCATCAGACTCAACCAGAAAGGCTCCCACATCAAATGCATCCTGTTGATCGTCGTAGCCAGAAGATTTAGGCTGATTTACTGGGCTGTGGTTAGAATTCTTATTCTGTCCCAAATCAAAATGCACAGGATTAGCATTTACAAACAATGGCATTGATAACCCTAACTCATCTTCCCACTGCTGCACGGAATCCCTAAAAGCCGAATGACCTTCATGCTTTTCAACGCTAGCGCTTAGCTCGCTTTTTAGCCCGAGCTTTCTTCTTTTTTCCGCCCTGGCCATTTTAGGAATTTCATTTTTTTGCAACATATTGATATAAATAAATTATTTTGCGAACAATACCTTTGAATAACAATATATAAAAGTTAAATTTTATTTACTTATTCGGGCCAGGATAATAATACTGTTAACCGGCTCTAGCTATTGGAATTATAACAGCAGGCATTCCGGATAATTTGTATTTATTATTCGCTATAGTTTATGATTACATTCTAATCGCAGGAAATATAATGATTTTTTAAATTTCAATCAAATGAGCGCGCAAGGATTATCCCAATTAGCTAACTGCGCTTTGCGCCAATCTATTAGGGAAGCGGAATAATGTTAGGAATCTAGCCGTTAGTTTGATGGTAGGTATCACCGGAAATCAAAGGGCCAAGGCGTTTCTTGCCTAGCAGATGCACATGGAAATGGGATATGGTTTGCGAAGCGTCTGCTCCATGATTTGCTATAAGCCGATACCCGGATGTTTCAAGCCCTAGTTTCACAGCAATCTCCTGAACAACTTTGAAAAAATGAGCAATCTCTTCCGGCGGAGCTTTTACCGAAAAGTCGTGAAACGATTTATATTCTCCCCTAGGCATGACCAGCACATGCACAGGTGCTGCAGGATATCGGTCATTTATAGCAATGACTTTATCATCCTCAAAGACCTTTGTGCTCGGCACTTCGCCACTGATAATTCTGGCAAACAAATTCGTTTTATCGTACATGGTTACACTCATTGTTAATCTTTTAGCATTGTACATATTATGTTTATTCTGTCCAGAGGAGAGCGATACCGCTTTTATATTAATTGCCTATGGGTATTGACAAAATTCCTTGTAAATTGGCATAATTTTCTGCCAAGTATGCGGTAGTTATGAAAAAAATATCAGTGACATCTTTTGGGAATAACATATATCAACTCATAGATCGGATTATAAAAACCGGCATCCCTTTAGAAATAGAACGTTGCGGGCATACAATTAAAGTCTCCCTTGATGGTTATAAGAAAAGCAAACTCGATAATTTAGTAGCGCATGACACTTTAAATTGCGATGAGGACGAAATAATTGATTTGAAAGTATACACATGGGACGAAGGAAAAGATCTTTGATATACTTTATTTTAAAAGACGCTATGCCCGGATTTTGACAATCATATGCTTCTTCTGGCCGGAAGAAAGTTTGAGCTCTGAATTATTAAAATCCGCTATCGTGATCGAGATATTCTCATCTTCGATGACCTTATTGTTAATGCGCGCGCCACGCCCTTGAATCAACCGGCGGGCTGCCCCGCGAGAATCACAAATCCCCGCTTCAGCAAAAAGAATGAATGCCGGCATTCCAGAAGCAATAGCATCGCGGGCGACCTCATATACGGGCAGATCCGCTCCTGCCGCACCTTCCGCAAAGGTCTTTATGGCTGATGCATGGGCAGCTTTTGCAGCGGCTTCACCATGGCAGAGCCTGGTCGCTTCATTAGCCAGCACAATCTTAGCTTCATTAATTTCTTTATCTTTAAGACTTGCCAGCTGCTTGACTTCATTTAATGGAAGTTCAGTAAACATAAGCAGGAAACGTCCCACATCATCATCCTCAGTATTGCGCCAGTATTGCCAGTAGTCATAAGGCGACAACATATCCTCGTTCAACCACACCGCACCACTTGCGGTTTTACCCATTTTGGTGCCAGACTTAGTGGTAACTAACGGCGAGGTCAGGCCAAACATCTCAGAATATCCAAGGCGCCTGCCCAAATCAGTACCATTTACAATATTACCCCACTGATCTGACCCACCCATTTGCAGCTGGCAATTATAGCGTCGACTAAGCTCAGCAAAGTCATAAGCCTGTAAGAGCATATAGTTAAATTCGATAAAAGTCAGAGGTTGTTCGCGATCAAGGCGCATCTTGACGCTATCAAACGCAAGCATCTTGTTTATGGTAAAGTGCCGGCCAATATCGCGAAGAAAATCTATGTACTTTAATTCGTCAAGCCACTCTGCATTATCAAGCATGAGGGCATCAGTTTCTCCTTTTCCAAACTTGATAAATTTGGAAAACACGCGGGAAAGCGATTGCTTATTCAAATTAATATCTTCCAAAGAAAGCAGCTGCCTGGTCTCATCACGCCCTGAAGGATCACCGATACGAGTGGTGCCGCCACCCATAAGCACCAAAGGCTTATGACCACACTGCTGTAACAAGCGCAACATCATGATTTGCACCAGACTTCCGATATGCAAAGACTTAGCGGTGCAATCAAAACCTATATACGCAATAACAGTTTCTTTCGTGAGCAGATGATCTAAAGCCTCGAGATTGGTGCACTGATGAATGTACCCACGCTCCTGAGCCTGTCTTAGAAATGATGATTTTGGCATAAAAATTCCCCGTTATATAGCGTGATTACCCGATTAAAGTTCCTTACGAGCACCTCTTTTAACTCTACTTTTGCGGATTTCTTGCATGTCGCTGCGATACTCAAATCCGCACGTACTTCAATGTACGCTTACGGTTTTCCGTTTCTCGCTCCATGCCATAAATCTCACAAAAGCGAGTTATTAGAAGTGCTCTTACAAATACTACTTTTCTCGTTTACTAGCAAAAAATTTCTTTAGTAGCGCACCACATTCTTCTTCTTTAAGTCCACCATAAACTTCGGGTTTGTGGTGACAGGAAGAGGAATTAAAGATTCTTGGACCGCTTTCAACCCCGCCCATTTTGGGGTCATAAGCACCAAAAAAAACTCTATCTATGCGCGCCAAAGCAATAGCAAATGCGCACATTGGGCATGGCTCAAGAGTCACATAAAGATCGCATCCCACCAGAAACTCGCTGGCCAAATGCCGGCTTGCATCCCTGATTGCATTCATCTCTGCATGCGCACTAGGGTCATTAGCCTTTATCACCTGGTTGCAAGTCGAGGCGATCACCTGACCATCTTTTATTATCACCGCACCCACTGGCACTTCATCCCTGTCATAGGCCTTCTGTGCCTGCTCCAAAGCTAGTTTCATGTGCTTAATTTTGGTTTGTGTGAACAAAAAATAACTTTGGTTTTGCCATACTCGCGCTCATCAAAAATCTCAAAATTCTCATTCAGTTTTAATTTCTCTCTGAAACTCACTTCTATGATAATAACATGGTGCTCGGCAAGCCACTTTTGCTCAACCAGCTTATCCAGAATCTTCTCAACCATTTTGGAGTTATACGGGGGATCAAGATAAACGATATTGCATTGCTTACGCGCCAATGGCAAAAAATTCACATCACATCTGATATAATGAGCCTTACTTTCTTCTTTTATATGCGCCACATTGGCTTTCACCAGCTGAATTTGCTCAAGCGAGCTATCGATAAAATACACTTCCTTCCCGCCACGCGAAATCGCTTCCAGGCCAAATGACCCCGAACCGCAGAACAGATCAGCAACTACAGCATCATTGAGAAACCTCTCAGGGATAAACTTTGAATTTTCAAGAATATTGAAAATGGCCAGACGTGTCCGTTCAGCCGTCGGGCGAAACTCCACCACTGGCTTACCCTTAAGCTGAGTAGCCACTTTGCGGTTCTTATGTTTGCCTGCGGTGATACGGATCATAACCAAAATGATGAAATGTGGACAGAATTCTTCATTCTGAAGCTTCAGTTTACGCACAAAACAGGCCAGTTAGCAACAACAATTTTATTAAATTTTATACTTTTTTTTAAGGTTATAAATTTAAGCGAGCAGCTTGCCAATATATGCGTCGAACATAGTTGCAAAAGTCTCCAGTTCTTTTTTGCTTACGTCATTCATATTATGCGCTTCCGGAACAATCACTTGTTTACCCATAACGTTACACCCCAGCACAGTCAGAATATGGCGCAGGTGCATCAGAGCCCTCACCCCACCTAACCTTCCTGGACTAGCAGCAATTATTCCAGCAGGCTTTCCGGAGAATGATGCATACTGCCCCTCATCAGGTGTCAGAGGGCGCGATATCCAGTCTATGGCATTCTTCCCCACACCGCTTACAGAACCATTGTATTCAGGCGTTGCTATAACAATTGCCTGAGCGCTGTGAACAATACCTTTCATCACTTTGACCTTCTCAGGCATGCCAGTTGTAGTCTCAATATCCTGGCTAAAAAGCGGAACATCATAGTCATTGATATTGATAAGCGTCACTTCATGCCCCATTTCGCTAAGCTTCGCACATACTATTTTCAGTATCGCCAGGTTGTAAGAATCTTTTCTCAAGCTCCCACAAATTGCTGCAATTTTTTTACCCATATATGCTCTCTAATTTTCACATATTATTAAATATATACCTCCTAGCTTTGCAAAGCAATATTCCTGTCTGCAACCCTCTGTTTACCTTTTGTTAACCTTTAGAGCGCAGAATAAAATTATTGTATAATCGCTAGGTTTATTATGAAAGCTGCATCACCAGAGATTAGAGATATTTTTAGCAAGGCTGGGGAGTCTGTCCGGAAACTTATAAAACCTGAAAACATGGTTGCTTCTATTAGTGAATCTGACCTGGATAAGATTAGCTCAAAGACTACGAGAGAGTTGATACAATCTATGGGAATAAGTGAAAAGAATCTTACCCCAGCTGAGTTTGCCAAACTCAATAGTATGGTAAAAAGCGCACTTTATTCGTTAGATAGCAAGATTAGAGATAAGTTAGCAAAAGAATGTGAACAAAGAATGGGAAAAAATCGTACTGCTGACCCCATACCAATCTATAAAAGAATGCGTTTGATAAAGATAGATAGCCAAATTTTAGAGGGATTACTAACTAAAGACGCTGAAATAGCAAGCCAGTTTTCTGAGGTTGCTAAGGAAGCAGACCGACTGTTGGCAAAGGTCAAAGCTAAGGAAGCTATTACCAAATTACATTACGATAGGCAACCTGATAAAGAGGCCTCATTCGTCGATCCTCAGAAGAAGGATGGTATTACCGCGGGATATCGCTCTACACGACAGAATGCAAAGGGTATGAATGAAACATTTATGCTTAAAACCGCCGAGCTAAAACCCGACATACTTGGTACCACAAAGTATGAACAAGAAATAAATTCGCTTAAAAAGAGTGAGGGCATTAGCGCAAATCCCAGTATCGAGGCCAGAGTAAAAATAGCAGTGGAATTACTAACTGATCGCGTAGAAGAATTATTAGCTAATCTTAAAGAAGAAAATAGAGTTTTAAAGATCAATCAACTACACTCAGCCATGAAAAAGCTTGGAGTTGATATTAAAGTTGATGTGAGTGGTTGGAGCAAGGATGATCTTGAAAAAGTTATTGTGAATGCACTAAAAGCTAAACATCCTAATGGTGAAAAAGGGCAGGATACAGTTCTATTATTTCTACGCGATCTAAACAACGAATTTTTACTTACCCAGCAAGATTTAACTCAATTTTATGATTACAGAGGCGCTGACACTCTTGCTTTCTTTAATGAGTTTTTGACGGCTCCTCTCTACAAAAGAATGCTATTTGACCGCACTCCTACTATTGCTGGAGTTGATTCTAATCTTCAAGGAAAAATCCTACTGCGCTCAAAATATCTCGACAGTTTTCAAATAGCTTACGAATATAAGGAACAAAAACGCCTACGAGATGTTTCTGGTGCCGGGAAGCTAATGGCAGCTATGATAGCTGGCGGAGAGTTTGATATGAATTTTAGTAATTTCGGAGTAATTCAGGAGGATGGCAAAAATGTATTCGCGAAGATAGATCATGGTCAGTCAGCACAGATGTTATCCACCAACGGCGAAACCGTTTGGATAAACTTCGTTAATAGATGTATAAATTTCCAGTATATCAAAGCTATGGATATCAACATTACTGAGTTGAGAGAATCACTTGAACAGATTCTTATGATCACTGAAGAAGAACTAGAAACTCTTCTAAAAGCCCGATTCTACGAGTTGAAGCAAATGGGATTCGATCCAAGAGCGTTAAATTTTCCACGATGTATAAATATCAATCTTTCAACTTTCGATGATTCTATTGATGCGGTGCAAGACGCCTATGTTGAGGGGTTTAAGAATCATTGGAAGGCCTTAAAGCAATTTAGGGTTTTAGCTGAGGCTGTGGAAAAAATGACACCACCTGAGGGGCAAACAAAAGAGACTTGGCAAAAGGGCGCATATATTGATTACATAAGAGACACCAACCCAATAGTATATGCAATTAGAAATAATTTAAAAATCGGCACCCAGGATCCGATAATCTACGGGCATGAAAAAGGCCTGAAAGTTGATGGGCTAGATCTGATACTATACGCTGTACTCCACAAAATAAAAATAGATTCTAAAGACCCAATAGAATATGTGCGTGAAAACAAATTACCAGTGAGCGACACTCTACGCATAGTTCTATCTATAATCGCAGAAGGCGGTAAAGACAAAGATGGTAAAGATAAAGACGCTTTATCCATTCTTACCGAAAAGTACTATGACAACGCATGTGCGCCAGAGATTAGAAAAGCTATTGAATTAGAATTGGACGGCAAGAGCCCTATTAAATTCGCGTTATTACCCCTCATTGAACTAGCGCTATTCAAATTTCACAAAACTAATGAGAAAAATGCACTTGAGTTCGCTGTTGATAAGTACTATGACAAAGCAACCCCTCAGGAAACTAAAGATTCTATTAAATTAGCTTTGGGCGGCATGGAGCCTGTTGAATATGCGATATTGACTAGACATGACATTAATGACGATGATCCAATTGATTATGCTCTTAAAAACAACATTCGCGTACAGGGAATAAACCCTGTGGCATTTGTTATTAAAGCAGAGAGGGAATCTATAAATAGTTTCCTAGACCACTATGACCAAATGGCAAAAAGCTACAAAGGTGGCAAAACTTCTTTTTTCACCGATCTTGTCAAAGACAGTACCAAAGGCGAAAAGGGAGATTTATATACGAGTACAGGAGAAAAATTCTATCAGAAGATAATTAAAGAGATTGCAGATGAAAGGAAAAAAGTCGGAATACCTACTGAATATAATAACAAATTACAGAAGATAAAAAATGACTTTGAAATTTACGGACATTATGGGGAGAGGAATGCTGGTCTTAAAATATAATCATAAAAGTCACTTACTTCACAATACAATGATATCGGTTTATTCCTTTTAACCATTTATTAATTATTAGAGCCTACACTAATTAGAGTAGTGAACTAATGCCACTGCTGCTTTGGAGTTAGCGATGAATAACAAAGGTAATAAGGAATTAGAAGAACTAAAAAAGCTCATGGCAGAGTTTGAGTTTAGTCAAAACACGCTTGAAGCAGTTATTAGAAGAGAGGCGGCTGATAAGGAAGCGCAGTCAAAGCCTATACCGGACTCGGGATTTGGTATGTATTCTCAAACGGCTTTCGAAGGTTATAGCTTGCTGATCAGAGCTTATTTGGCTCTCTATGCGCCAACTCTTTCTAATGAACAGAAATTAAAACTAACATCTGCTTTGGATATTCTTGAAACTCTGCGCCAGCAAGATTTGAAATTCGCTCTATCAGATACAAATTCCGAGCCAGCAGATAAAATCGCTAAAAAAGCATACATCATTTCTCAGCTCGATAGTGTTGGCGAAGTCTATATAGAAGGAGGCTTTCACGGACATCATGCCATAATTAAGTATACTAAACATGGAGATGTTTACACGCGTACAGAGTTTAATGAAGGTGCTGGAGCTGAAGCGCTTTCACCTAAGGATAGTACATCACATGTATGGGGCGTAAATCAAAGGTATGCAAGTCTAGAGGAGTTAACTAAAGCGATTGATGTTGATGTTAACACCATTTTTAGCGATAAACCTGCCTCGGATCAAGTCACCGTATTGCTTCGGCAGGGACGTGGAGACGAGTCAATCAGAACGACAAAGCAGACTGTAGGTAATTGCAGCACGAGAAGTACGCGGGCACTATTAAGACATGTCTTGGGTCAGCCACTGCTTAGGGATCTCTTTGAGCTGGCTACCACACCTCTTGATCATACCAAAGACCTGATAGCACTGCAGTTCTATGAAGCCGGCGTTCATCTGGGTAATAGTTCACCACCAGCCCTCCTTGCTGAATTAAATAAAGCGCGAACGATACCAACTCCCGTGCCAATGCCACCTGTTGTCTTCACTGAGGGTATGGATGTAAGGAACCAAGTATTTAGTAAATTATGCGATTCGATCATCAGCCAAGCCGAGCATATTCTGCAAGGTTCGCTCGTGAAGAATGATGAGTTAGATTCCTTTAAAAAGAACCTGCTTAATAGTTTGTTGGCAAAGCGAACTACTGATACAAATTCCTGGGCATATTTAGATCAAGAGTCGTGGCCGGAAATTGCTTTTATACTGGCTAAAAACCTGATCGATAACGGCATAATATCTCAAACAGGTGCTGGAAATTCCCTCAAAATTTCCAAACCTTTAACTGATGAAATTACAGTTGAAGGCATTGGAAAGTGCGTAGCCACAGCTTCCGGCGCTGAAGATCAATTGGGGATAGATCAAGCATTATCAGAATGCTCACGCTCTTTGATCAGCACATTTACAGACCAATCTTCTACAATCAGCAGTGTTGAGAAAGCCAAGCTAATTTCAGAAATAAAAAAGATAATTTTGGAAGTCTCGCAACCATATAGGATCGATGACCAAATGCTCAAGATAATCGAACTTCAAATATACATTTCTATGGTAAAATTGGGTTTCCCTCTTACAGTTCCGCTCACCCTGAAGAACCTTCAATCGCCTCTTAGAGAAGAGATTATTGCAACAACTAAACCGCTTCTTGATCAAAATGATAAATTAAAGCCTTTGAAGAAAACTACCTTATATCGAGAGGCTAAGCCTAATGTAGGGAAATTAAAAATTGACAAAGATAAAGGCATCAGTGCGCTTTTGGCTAAAAAAAGAGCTGACGACATATACGAAATGCTAGCTAAGCCAGGTGAGGTTCCGAAGGATTTTTTAGCTGACGCGTTAAAATTTGCTATTGAATACAGGAATTTAGACTTAGTTAGCAGATTGCGCGAGAAAGGAGCTAATATCGATGCTTTTGACAAATTCGGGCGTACTTACCTGATGAATGCAGCAATGGTAGCCAATCATGAGAATACCCAATTAGTAGACTTCTTAATAGACGCGGGTGCCAAGGCTGATACTATAAATAGCGCAGGGAAAACCGCACTAGACCTAGCTTTAGAGAACGATACCACTGCCAAAATTAGGCTAACCTTTGCCACAACGGGTGGGTTGGCAGTCACTAAAAAATTCAATGATGCTAAAAAATTAGCAGCGACAACACCGACTGTACCAACGCTGCCTACACGCTCAACTCCGGTCATGAATGTGCTACCAGTCCCACCTAAGCCTAGCAAAGAAAAGCTTGATGCTCAAAGAAAGGAAATTGAGAAAAGTTTACCTAAGAAGGAGTTACCAAAAATACCACCTATCCCGCTTTCGCTAAAAAAACCTGCTCCTGAAACCGTCCCACCTCAGGGTAGCCACCAAGGAAAAAAGACACCTCCACCACCGCCTCCGCTTCGCGAAGAACATGGAAAGCATGCTGAAAAGCTGGTTGAGCATGCCCCTGCAACTGCGCACACTGCGCCTAAACCTTCGGTCTCTCACACAGCGAGTGTACCAGGGCAGAGGACTAACCATCGTCCACCACCTCCTCCGCCTGAACGCACAAGGTAATTTGAAGCAGTCCCCATCCTACCCCCCGAAAAAGCTTGACGGCGCGACAAAAATCTTTATGTTGCGTTATAACATAACAAAAAGAGCTTCAAATGTCATTAAATCTATCAAATCTTGCATCAACTGCACACCAGGGTTTTAATTATGTTTTTGCTGGAGTATCTTCACATTTTGCCGGAGAAGTTGTTGAATTAATGTCCATTCCTATATTGCAAGGTATACCATGCGTAAACGTCATCAAAATTCCTGTATCTAAAGTGCTCCATGAAACAGCTGAAAGTTTTTTTAGTTCGAGCAGTATGATTAATATGTATAGGAATGAGGATGGACTTTGGGAATCGCTAAAACACATCACCAAACCTATATGGAGTTCTCCAATTGAAACAATATTTGCAGGATTCGCTTCTTATCATTTTGAACTACTAGCAGTTCAATTGTTTTCCCTGCAGCAATGCAATCATGCTCATGATCATGAGCACCACCATGGAACAGGACTGTTCAGTACAGACAACCTTATAAAAGGTTTGGCTTCAGCTGCCGGCTCACTTGTTGCTTCATTTGTTTATGAAAAGGCTGAAGAGTTATATGATTACTACTTTGCTAACGATGCAGAATGCGATGAAGATGCTGCTTCAATGTGTTGCTCCCAGCTGATTGAATTTAATGATGTTATGGACCAATGCTCTAACGATACTTATGTTTGTTAAAAATTAATTGCGGCTTACGCTTGAAAAGTATTCAGACTAACTATATAATCCCAGTTCAAGGGCGGCTGTGGTGGAATTGGTAGACACGCAACGTTGAGGTCGTTGTCCTCGAAAGGGGTTGAAAGTTCAAGTCTTTTCAGCCGCACCATTATTTGCTAATATTATTATTGATGGAACAAACTGCATTCACAGTTACTGAACGAGCCTTTTCCCGAATTGCTGAAATAGCGGACGGGGCGCGCTTGCGCATTTCCGTTGATGGCGGCGGTTGTTCCGGATTCCAGTACAAATATCTCTTTGATGTAAATACACAGGATACAGATATCATTATCAACTCACCCTGCGCTGAAGTAGTGATAGATGATATCTCTATGGGCTTTTTGCAGGGAGCGCAACTCGATTATACCGAGGATTTGGTCATCGATCCTATATGGTTGCGAGACTTCCAAAATTATCTTT
>Ga0207081_1036_pt1 | contig 27328 bp, 23 predicted proteins | sample Alteio_BWMinHeat_59_FD_153524 | JGI IMG/M metagenome (GOLD analysis project Ga0207081, IMG submission 153524) | Enriched cells from forest soil in Barre Woods Harvard Forest LTER site, Petersham, Massachusetts, United States -... | ecosystem: Environmental > Terrestrial > Soil > Temperate forest >... | reverse complement strand
ATATTGTACTGAACTCAAAATTCCCCACAAAATTGTGCCAAATCACCGTCATAACGAGGAGCATAAGCGACGTGGTTATCCAGTTGCAAGGTTTAAATAATATTTGAAATTTTTAATCTGCTGCGTCCGCCTTCGCCAAGGCTACGTCGGACACACCTGCGCCTAGTCGTCTTCGGTTAGACTGGCTATAGTCAAACAAAATCCTAAAATGAGTTCATAAACTGGCATAAGTCACCCGAAGCCGAAGGCGCAGGGTGGTTTGCCGCACCCCTTGCGGGGCTCGCAATGACGGTGATTTAGCGCATTTTATATTAATTTTTATTGCTGAGCCTCTACCAACTCATTGTCATTATTGCTTTCGGCGTCAATTTTGGCTTTCCTTATACTTCTATATTGCTCAATGGTCATAATATCCTCCTTTGCTACATAATCTGTATATAATATTCCGTTCAGATGATCTACTTCATGCTGGATAGCACGTGCCAGGAATCCGTGGGCCACACCCTGTACACAACTTCCATCCTTGAGGTTTGCGGTATATTTAACAGTTTTGAAGCGGGGAACCTCGGCTGCGACACCTTCGACTGAAAAGCAGGCTTCATAATCTATATTCTTTTCATCGCCAACTCCTTCATACTGCGGATTTAGCCATATAGTTTTCGGCATCGTATCAGAAAGGTCGGGCCGCCACTTCTTTAACCAGGGCTCATCGGGCACTTCAAAAACAATGGCCTGCCTGCCTATGCCAATTTGCGGCGCAGCAAGACCGGTGCAATTTTCCTCAGCATCATACTTAGCTTCAAGAATTTTTAATAATGCCATATCTTCCTCTGATAAGGGGAAAGTAAAAGGCGCTGCTACTTGCCTCAGCACTTGCTTTAAACTTTCCGGCTGAGTTTCGTTATTTATAATTACATAAGGTGGCAATTCATTGGTTTGGTTCATAATACTATAGGTTAAATTAAGCTTTAGGTATTATACATGAAATTGCAGACAATACAATTTACTATTTGTAGGTCGATTTTGGAAAAGTGATATAAGGCAATGATTAGTTATTTATTTTAAAATAAACTTAATGTACATTTTTTACTTCCCACAATATATGGAGAGTTTTCATGAGCTTAAGCAGAGCAGAACGGTTTAAAGTAGTACTTGCGGCCATGGTCGGTCACATTCTTGAATTCTACAACTTCACTATATACGCTGTTTTTGCTGTGAAACTTGGAGAATTATTTTTTCCTTCAGCCTCTGAGCTAGCACAAATACTCTCAAGTCTTGGAGTAATAGCGGTTGGATTTGTCATGCGACCGGTCGGAGGAATACTCTTTGGTCACATCGGGGATAGATATGGCCGAAGGATAGCGCTTACCCTTGCCGTTGTGGGCACAGCAGCGGTAACGTTTTCCATTGGGATCCTGCCTGATTACAATGCAATTGGCATAGCAGCACCGATTTTACTGGTGATTTTTATGCTCATGCTCGGCTTATGTGTCGGTGGAGAAGGCGCCGGCGCCTCAATATTTGTTCTCGAACACATGCAAAACTTAAGTCCTGGCTTGATTGGGGGCATTGTCAATGCGGCACTTACAATGGGAATTTTGCTGGCTGTAGTCACAGGACTGATCATCAATAGCATGTTTCCCGGCAGCAGTGATGCCTGGCGGTATGCATTCTATTTAGGCGGCTTACTTGGCATAATCGGATTATACCTGCGGCTCTCGGTGAGCGAGACCCCTGAGTTTGAAAAACTGCGGCAGGAAAATAAAATTGTCAGCCTGCCTATCCGCGATGTTTTTGTGCACAACTGGCGCAATGTTATCCTCACCATCGCTGTTGGTGGACTTACCGGTGTATCAGGCTATATGGTTATGACCTTTATCAATATTTTCTTCAACACCATCATGCATTATGATGCAACGACTTCATTATTCTATGGGGTAATCGGCAACCTTTTACTCATTGGGTTTTTACCTTTGATGGGGCTGATCTCTGACCGAGTCGGCTACTCCCGCACTATGCTTTTATCAGCCATGTTAGTTGTTATGTTCTCCATTCCTTTATTCATATTGCTTACGACCGGCAATACGACTGCAATCATCGCAGGCATATTTGGCATCACCCTGCTTGCAGCGGGAATTTATGCGCCACTTTACCCATTTATGCTGGGATTATTCACGCCTGAGCAAAGATATTCGGGTATCGCCTGCAGTTTAAATATCGGCATCGCCATGTTCGGGGGCAGCAGCTCCGTTATCTGCGTAGCCTTAGCAAAGTATACCGGCATCAATTACATGCCTGCACTTTACTGGAGTATGGTGTGTATAGTATTCTTCACGGCATTCGCCTGCATACGCAAAACCGAATTCAAAAGAATTATCCAGGGTAAACCTCTGCTTACTGAAGAGACTCTGAGTTAGTTATTATTAGAGAAGGGTACACATTTGCCTGGCTCGATCACAACAACATTTTTTAGCAGCTTTATCCACTTGATCGCTCAATTCTACTTGGCTGTTGGTATTTTGTCGCGCTTCGCCGATAGCAGTACTGCTAAGGTGTAGAGATGAAAGAGGTAACGAAGCTGTGGGAGAGGCAATTGCTTGAGTTACAGCTAGCAAAGCGGTTTCTTCATCTTTAGCAGATGCAGTAGGAGAAGCTCCCCCTGATGCCTTACCTTCTTCTTTAGAGTCCGGCACATTTTTTGCAACACTTACATTTAATGCTAAATTAACAGGAGTTACAATAATAGGAGTGTTGAATGTTGCAGATAGCACAGTCGCTTGTTCCGGCAATTGGACAGTGCTTTTACGGAGTAGTGCTAATAATTCTCCTTGTGATAGTCTAACATTCTCTTCCATACGAACCACTTCAAGCAATTGAAGAACATTCGCACTTGTATGAAGACTCGGATATTCATGAGCCATAAACATGTTTACAGCATGATATTGTTGATTACCTGTTAGCTGATTAAAAGATTCACTGGTATTATCGTAAAAATATCCAGTTCCGTATATGGCGCTATCACGCGTTTTCATAAAAATATTCAATATAAGTTAATTGCACCATTATATCTTGGTAAACGCTGGAAACAATGCGATTAATATTAAAGATTTATTATCTAAATCTTCTTTAAGAAGCTAGACATATTTCTAACAATAGTATTTAAAAGCACTGTAATATTTATAAGCTGGCAAATTATAGATATAATGCGGCTTGTAGAGATTTTTGCTATATATTGATTGATAGATAATTATATGCTATAATCTATCTATAGAGATGGAGATAATTATGAATAACATATCAGATAAAATAGTAAGAATAATAAGAGCGAAAAGGCGGGGGTGGGTTTTTAGCCCAAAGGATTTCTTAAATGTTGCTCCGCGAAGCGCTATAGATAATATACTGTCACGTCTTGCTAAAAAAGGCTTCATACGTCGTATTGAAAAGGGAATATATGATTTTCCTAAAGTTAGCGCAAGCCTAGGCATTCTTTCTCCACGTTTAGATGATATTGCAAATGTAATAGCAAGGAAAACAGGCGATCGCATTTTTCCTTCTGGAGCTATGGCAGCAAATTTGCTTGGGCTATCAACTCAAGTGCCAGCCAAATCTACCTATTTAACTAGTGGAAATACAAAGTATAAAAAGGTGGGAAATAGAACCGTTATATTGAAGCATGCTCACATTCCTTTTATTCAAGGCATTTCTTTTGAAGCTAACTTGGCCTTGCAAGCATTATTCTATATGGGCAAAGAAAATATTAATGACGAATTAGTAAAAACTTGTGCACGCCAACTATCAAACAATGATATATTTAGCTTAACTAAAGCAGCTCCACTAATACCAGTTTGGATGGTTACTGTTGTATATAAATTGCAAAGGCTATTAAATAATGGATAATTTTCTCACCAAACCCATAGAGGAAATTGCAGCTATATTCGAAGAAACTGCGGCTGAGCTGAATTTTATGCCACATATAGTAGTGGAGAAAGTAATTCTATTCTTGTACCAACATTGCCTTCATTACCAGAAGTTGCAGATGAAACACAGAAGCCAGAGTTGCCATCAGTCGTAGTATTATCAGCTAACGAGCAAATATTTCCGGGCCAACTTATCCCTCCTCAAGCAGCAGCATCAACTAGCTCTGATTGTACTGGCTCTGATGAAGATAGCCCAGCGTCCAAAACAGTACCTATTTCGCCGTTACCTTCGCCGCCATTGCCTTTACATTCAGCGCATTCATTAGCATTCCCGAGCGCTTCTACTCCTTCACCGGCCGGATCGGTGCCGCCTTCACCAGTTGTTAAAACCTTAGCCACATTGGCACCATATAGTGAACTTAACTCATCTGGTTTCAGTTCATTTCCTGAGGTTCCACTGTCAGATTTTCCATTACCTCTGCAAGTGCAAAACACTGAAGCAACTCAGTCCACTACAGAGCTTACTACCTCGACAGTAACAAACCAATTGGAGCAACAACTGCCTACACCATCTGTTGTTGCGTCGGATACAACTCCATTGGAACCACAGCTGCCAGCGTTACCTGACACTGAACCCGAGCCACCAGAACCAGACCCCCTTGAACTGGCTAAAAGGCCAAGCTATACAAGAATGCAATCGCATTCAAAACACGACCCAAGGGAAGGTGAACCGGATCCTAATGAATTTAGACCTAGTTTTTTGGTTAGAAGAACACCATCAAAATTTGAAGAAAAAGATGGGGAACCGATACATAATCCTCGATTATCCAGAAAGTCAGTGCCACATTTATTAGCATTAGAAAATTTACCAAAAGAATGGCTATTAGATTCTCCTACAAGAGAGGATTCAGATGAAACTCCAGCACCGGAAACTCCAGCTGCACAAACCACAAATGCTCAGCCTAATACAACTCCTGTAATAGGATTGGATATAGAATCCGGGCATAATAGGTTTTACTCTGCTTGTTACGGCGTTTTAACCAACCCTTTCAGATCGGTAGCATTATTAATTACAGGCGTAGCCAGTATGTATTTGGTAAACCTTTTGGACAAATCAGGCAGGCAGTTCTTTAGTCACTTTCAGGAAAATAGTTATAGTAAAAGCGATCAGGGAGTTACTCGTGGTGCAGGTGTCGCAATAGCATTATCGGTTGTTGCGCTTGCGGCAATAATTAAATATTGTTGCCCTCCAAAAGTCTATAATTTAATAGAACCTAAAAATGAGGTGTCTAGATAGATTTCGAAGGTATTCAATTTGATATCGCTATTTAAAATATTGGCGAATTAATATTACGAAAATCAAACAGCATAAAATATTAGTGATTACATTAATTCTTAATATTTCCTTAATATTAAAGTTATTGACTGGTATATAATCCTTTATAAGATCCCCACTTAAACCATTATTTAATATGAGGAAAAAAATGGGTCCTAAACCAGAGCAAACAAAAAAAACAAAACAACAACCGCAAAAAAAACGAGATAAGTCCGGAGATAAGTCTAGTGCTACGGATAATAATCCTGAGACGCCACCAGCTGCATCACCAGAACTTGATCCCCCAGCTCTTCAAGATGCACCTCGTCCAATAAACACAACATCTGCTACAACTACTACCTCTCCATTAACTTCAAAAAATACTTCTTCATCTCCATTAGCTCGAGAGAATGCCGCTGCACCGCTGGATGAGAGTGGTAATGACGCCAAAAAAACTCTAACACCTAGCCCTACGAGATCACCAGCAACAACACCAGTATTAAAAAGTTCTAGCTCTAGTAAACTAACGACATCACCAACAACTAGCTCTTCATTAAGCTCTTCTACTACATCTAATAAGCCAGAAAATGCTGTGGATACTTTTACTCAGTTTGGTGCAGAAGGATTGGGTTTGGGTTCAAACTCTAGCAATGTAACGACATCACCAACGACTAGCTCTTCATTAAGCTCCACTTATGCTGCAAGCACATCTACTAGCATAGCAACGTCGCAAGTCCAAACTTTAGCCTCAACAATGTCTTCTACTATGCAGGCGCCTTTTAGTTTCTGTTCATCTAATACTGGTTTATTTGCTATACCAGATTATTCTTCTCGGTCATCGCACAGCCTTCCTCCTTTAAATTTAAGCTCTAAGTACCAAACCGATCGCTATAGAGAGAGAAGTGGAAGGCATAATGATGATGGTTCTCAACTTGGTTTACAAGATCCAATTTCCGATCAAAGAAAGTTAGCAAAAACTGCTTTAGGTTTTTATAATCCGAGTTCTGGATCAACACTAGTAATTAAGTGTAGAGGGAACAGCGTTAAGATAACAAGTGAGCTTGAACCTGCACCTAATCTAGATCATGCGTCATCTAGCAGTAGTTATTTAACTGGCGCTAGTATTTCTATGTCAACAGTAGCTAGTTTAAGTAATACAACTAGTACAACTACTTTATCAACTATAAGTCCTTCTGCTGTGTTACCAGCCGCCACTTCGCTAGAAAATGCAGATAGTACAAGCACTACGTTACCTCCAGCAGGGACAAGCCCTACATTATCTCCACCAAGCACAAGCACTACGTTACCTCCAGCAGGGACAAGCCCTACATTATCTCCAGCAGGGACAAGCCTTACATTATCTCCACCAAGCACAAGCACTACGTTATCTCCACCAAGCACAAGCACTACGTTATCTCCACCAAGCACAAGCACTACGTTACCTCTGCCAGGGACTCCTCCTCCTCCAGCCTCGCCTGAAGTGAAAAAAGATGACCTTTCTGTCCTTAATGGTGGTACCACATCTGTAAGTCACTCGCGTTGTTCTTCATGTTGTGGTGTTTTATGGAACAAGACAAAATTAGGCGGCATCTTGGCTGTAGTTGGAGCAGTTGCAGGAACAGTAGCTGAGTCATTATTTAAATTGCCTGTATCGGCTACGCTAAAAGGCTGGTTGCATAGAGCTGGTGAATCACAGTTTGGTCACGCAGTGAGTGGTATGGGGAATACGGCGCTTCAATCTGCATTCACCTGGTACAATGACCCTGCCAAGCAGCAAGAAAGACTGGCTGTTACTGTTATTGCTGGAACTGCTCTTTTAATAATTACTGCGACCTTAGTATGCAATATTAGGAACAACAATGCTGGTCAGAGTATTACACATTAAGCTTGCCTAGGGTTTTATAGTTTTGCGGCAATTAGATCTAGCCATCTGATTGCCGCTATGCAAAACTGTTAGCATATAATTATATTAAGAGGGAGAAATGCCAGGGAGATCGCGCCAGGGGTTTAAGACAAGTAAACATCACCCTAATTACGACCCTGCTAAAGAAAAAATTGCTCCCAAATTGCATACCGCCAGGTCCTTAAGGCAATCAGCTATTTCTTCCAAACCATCTGAACTGGCGCCTGCCAACACTACAAATCAAAGCAAACAACAAACTCCACAAGTTAATACACTACTGACGGTGCCACAAACGCCTGCATCTAGCAGTGCTTCACCTAAAATAAAGATAAAGCTTGATCCTATTACCATTCCTAGAACTGACTCTGGTCTAATAATTGCCCCTCAAAGAAGTACCTCTGATCCTATTATAACCCCGGAAATAGGCAAATCTAAGTCTAAGGCAAAAATAGAGACCAAGGCTGATGCCTCTAAGGATGAGGAAACTACAGTTTGTCTGAGAAGTGTTTTTGCTTGCGTAGCTTGTTGCTCGATTCTGGGGTACATGGCCAGAATAGCTACTGGAACTGTAATAGCTATAAGCGCTATGAATTTTGGTTTTATGTATATAGCGAAACAATATATCAATATTTGCTCCTCACGTAATCTTACTTCAACTTCATTGAATTCACAAAACCCCCCTTGTTATCAATACGGTGATGTCTCTAATATAGCTTTAATGGTAAGCACTGCTATACTTGTGGTTGGGTTTCTGTATTGCAATAGGCGCAATGACCGTGAGCAAGAGCAGGGACTATAATCTATTGCATCAGTCAAAGTCTGATGCCCCCCTTATTTTTTTGAATTATACTGAAAAAAGCGTTGAGACCTTGTGATTTGTGTGTTATACACAAGCCTCATACCTAAGTGATCCCGTAGCTCAGGGGTAGAGCAACTGACTTTTAATCAGTGGGTCGCACGTTCAAATCGCGCCGGGATCACCATCCGTCTTCGCTAATTTTGCCGAAGGCAAAATTTAGCTACGACGTGATTTATCACGGCGTAGCGTGCGAAACGGATGCCACGCCGAAGCCTTGGCGAAGGCGGGCAGCAATTCAATGTATAAATTCTTAGAGGCCAGTCAAAGGCAAAATTTAGCAACAAAGTGATTTATCACGGCGTAGCGTGCGAAACGGATGCCACGCCACCCTATGCTCTTCGAGCTTCGGGCGGCATGCCTGAAGCGAGTTAGAGCTAGGAGTGTCCGACGAAGCCTTGGCGAAGGCGGACTGTAGGAATCTCTTATTATTAATACTGTATACTATGTCTTCGGAATATTCTGCATACTATCATTTGTTTCTATTATGAACTTCAAGAGTATTGGGCTCCCGCTTTAACCTTCTGCTTCTTGTCGCTTCAATAGAACCCGTCACGTGTGCCTTTCTCTTTGTAGATGTAGACACCAAGGATGATATTGAGCTAGTAGTTAGTGGGGGTTCACTCCGTACGGTTAGCACTGTTGCATCACTGCTTTCAGCGTTATCGGCAATGGAATTGGCAAGGCAAGCATTTCCAATAGTGCGGAAATATTTTATAATATGTGCCTCTAATCCCATTGATTCCACTGCATTAACCTTTGACATATCAGCAGTAGCATTTACATACTCTTTAGTAGCGAGATAAGCAAAGCTTCTTCCAATATAAGCAACGGGATTTTGCGGTTGTTGTTCAATGGAAAAAGTAAAATCCGATATAGCTAAAGGATATTGCTTAGTAGCTAAATAAGTTTCGCCACGTAAACGATAGGCTACTGGGTTAATTGCTTGTTGTGAGATGGAGTTAGTATAGTCTTCTATTGCAAGCGGAAAGTTATCACATGCATGGTTACATATTCCCCTGCCCAAATAGCCCCTAGGGTTTTGTTGTTGCAGTGTAATAGCGATTGAGAAGTCGACTATTGCCAGTTGATAGCTTTTAACAGCTATATAAGCTTCGCCACGTAAGCGATATAAACCTGGATTCGGGTCATTCTGGTTAATAGAGTCTGAGAAATCATCTATCGCTTGCGGATAACAGCCCAGCATTTGATGAATGATACCTCTCGCCATATATGCACCAGGATTAAACCATTGCTGGGCAATCGAGATAGTGTAACAGCTCAAGGCCAATTTAAGGTTATTAGTTAGCTGATGACAAATTCCCAGGCACAGGTATGCTGCTGGGTTATATGTTTGCTGGTTAAGTGCAATTGTGAAAGCCATAACAGCCAGAGGGTAGTCTCTGGTAATCATATTAATATGGCCCATTCCAAGATATGCTTCAGGATTTAGTGGTTGTTGCGTACTAGAACTCATAAAATCCTTGAGCGCCTGTACAAGATTGTTCGTGTTTTTATGAGAAATGGCTCTGCCTAGATATGCTAGAGGGTTATACTCCTGTTGTGCAATAGAAACAGTATAGTCAGCGATAGCATGAAAAAACTGATTAGTTAAACGATAAGCATCACCCCTTTTAAGGAATGCTTCTGGATTTATAGCTTGCTGGTTAATAGACGCATTAAAGTTTTCTATTGCCAGTATATAGTTAATATCCAATAAATGCTGATTACCTCTTTTAAGATATGCTTCGGCATCCAGTGGTTGTACGACCATGGGTGGGGTGGCTTCTCTGGAAGCTTCGGGATAAAGCATATTGATACAATAGGTGTCGGTTGGGACCAGGTAGTCCAATATTGTTGCTTCGGGTTTGAGCCCAAATTCTGCATTGCTCTCATCTTTCATTTTATAGCCTATATATTGAAAAATACTCTCTAAACAATAACCTACAGGATATAGCAGTTTTGCAAAATGATTTATCTATTCAGTATTACTCGTTATTGACGTTGAGCAAAGCCTTGCTGTTGCTCATCATAAACAACTGAAGGTAACACACACATAATTTGCATTTGCGGTTGTGCATACATTGGAGCAACATATCCAGTTGTATTATAATTATAGTCAGCATGCCCATAAGCAAAAGGCGGCATACCTAACTGGGGTAGCATAGCAACTGGCGGCATACCTAACTGGGGTGGCAGAGGATTTCGCAGATGCGGTACCAAATCTGTTGATACCCCAAATTGTGGCTGAACTTGTTGCGGCACAAAGGTTCCAGTAAAAAATAGAACTGGTGGCATACCTGGAAAAGGGAAGCTAAAAGGCGGGTGGAATGTTAATGGTCTTGGTAATGGAAATGTTTGCAACCAACCATTATCAACTGCCTGAGGTTCAACGCGAGCCACTGCTTCCAATTCGGAAGCTTCGTTAGAGGCAGGCTCTGCTTCCAATTCATATGGCTCTTCCACCTTAGCGGCATCTTGAGCATGGCTAAAATCACGGTCATCTGGGCTAGGTAATTCTTTAGTTTGCGATGCATACTGGTGAGATACATAAGCACAATCTAGAGCTGGACGAGGCTCGCCAACCAATCTATGTTTGGCAATCTTTGCAGTGAAAGCCTCTAAAGTTCTGGTAATCTCAGCAAATGGCTCACTGCATTGATCTAGCGCCTTACGATATCGGGCAATATAGCTTTCATTATTCCGACTCTTCCACAGAGTTTCCCCCTGCATAGCCCTAATTCTAGCACCTCTTTGCCTTAGGAATACAGCATCTTCAGTAAACCTTTGTCTAAGCTCTCGCAGCTTGACAGTTCTTTCTTCCATGCATATGATAAGCCACTGGTATTTAAGGTTATACTGTTCTTCAGGAATTTTGCCATGCAGTTTCTGCAGAACTATTTCAGCATACTTATAGTAATTCACTGAGGCTTCCAGGCAACTGATAGTTTCAGAAGCCATCTTAGAGTAATCATAAGTCTTGGCCGGTTTTCTTCTTACTCCATTTGGTCTGCCACTACTGTCTCTCGTCACTGGGGTTTTAGAACTCAGGTGGATTTTCCGCGCCATCATGTCGTAGGCATCCCCCATTGCTGAATTCACTTCAAACACCAGTTCCAGGTTTTGCGCCTGATTAATCAATTTAGGCAATGCGCTGAGCATTGATCTAAAGCCATTAAAATCAAACTGCTTGGTATATAAGGTCTCTAACAAATTATCAAATTCTCTGCGCAACTCAGCATCACATTTAGGAACCAGACTGGTTTTTGCAGGCACTGTAACTGTATTAACAAAAGGTTGGGTATCAGGACTGGTTTTGCTTTCCAGCTGTTTTGCCCGAGAATGCTTATTCTTTTTTTTCGGCTTCTGCTTTTCTTCATGGAGCTTTTTCTGGGCTCTTTCTTCCTCATCTTGCTTGAGAAGTTCTTCAAGCTCATCCGGCAAAATAGCACCAAAAGAATTTAAATAATCTGCAGTAGTTACATCTCTTTGACCTGCCGATAATTCCGAAAGCAATTTTTTAAGTCCTAGTTCTACCCCTTCATAATATTCGCGAACTAGTTGAATTTTTTTCCCTAAATACACCTTAGATGTATTTCCGGCTCTTTGTCGTGCATCATTCATCTCCAGAATATCAATTAATACACTGTGGCCATCTTTATGCTTTATATAGAACTTCATCAGATGCTTTTGACCAAATTGTTTTTCCATGCTTGTAAGAAGTTCTTGGATTAACTTGATTAACTCGATTTGTTCTTTTACCAGTTGCATTTTAAAATCAACATCATTTTCAGGGGCGTGCCTATAAATAACTTCATAGTAATCAAGCGCATTTTGCATCAATAAGAACACAATGGTTATATTGTGATACAATTGGAAAAACTCTTTTAGTACTCTGTTATTAGGAGTGTTAAGGGTATCTCCTACTAGTTTAATTGTGGTTAAAGCTGCTAGAAAATCTGCTTTTTGTTGTTGAAGAAGTATATACATAGTGGAAGAAGCCGTACCAATAATACCACAAATAGAGTTATGCTCTTCAACTTCTTCGGGCTTAGGTTGGTAGTGTTGAAATAATACCAGTTGATTTAATTTAGTGTTTCTAATTTCTAGAACATACTCAAAAGCATTTAACTGTAGTATTTCGTTGTCTTGAAAAACCTGCTTACTAAACAAGTCCTTAGCAGTTTGCAACTCACTATCAAGTCTCTCTAAATAAACTGTGGCTTTGGCATAAGTATGATTTACTACTTCACGGTCTAGAGTCGTCCGTAATTCAATCAAAAGAATTTTACCAATTGTAAGGTCCCTTATTATTGGGACATGAGCTTCACTTTTTAACCAAAGGGTTTTTTTAAGCTGCATTCTGATTATCAGTACTGTCAGAGCAGGTGCATAAGCTGTAGACCCGCCAGTCTTCTTAGGTTGGTTCTGTAGGTCTCTAGTTTGCATTCTTCCTGAATTCGGGTGGTATGCAGGCCAGGAACTAGTCGAATTCGAATAAGGTTCCAGAGCAGCTAGAAGACTATCTTCAAATAGCAGAACTTCTCTTAAGATACTTAGGTTAAGCTTGGTTTGCTCCTCATTAGGGGTATATGTCATAAAGGTATTTGATTGGTTAAATACCATCTCACAGTTTTGAGCGGATTCATCGTACACAGAGGGCATGAGCGACTTAATTTTACATAGATCAAATATTTGCATAAGCTCCAGAATATCCTCGTATAGAGCCTTATTACTAGAATCAGTTTTGTTTCTATATGTCTTTTCCAAAGGTTCAAGGTTGAACATAACTTCTCTGAGGGGTTGTTCCATCACTCTTACGTCTTTAGTTTCTAATATGAACTTCAGACTATTAGAAATAGTCATTAATGCATCTTTACATATATTCCTAGCACTAACTCTTTCTATCAGCTGTTTGAGGTGTTTAACTCTTTGTTTGGGAAGCCTCTCATCAATCATGGCCTGGCAGTCCTGAAGAAAAGCCATGTACCTTCTACCAGCTTCTAGATAATTTTTCAGCCTTGAAATATGTATGTCATGAGCTTTCGGGTTACTTGTGCTGTAGCGGGGTGCTTTCTCAAATTCTGCAAGGTTTTCAGGCTCTAATAGCACTAAAACGCTTCTATCTAAAAGTACTTTTAGGAGGCGGAGTTCATCATGCCGAAAAACAATTGTACCACTTGTCTGCTTTTTTATCTCCAAATCCTTCACTTCCTTAAGGGCATGGGCATAGCCTGTTTCTCTATCAGTAGTGCCATACACTTCTGCAACTAACTGTTGCTGATCCCGGATTTTTTGCAATCCGGTATTAGACAATTCACTTTCATATAGCGGTGCTCTCGGGTCCGATAGTACGTACTTTTTTTTTAACATGCCAAACTCCTTAAAAAAATGCACTAACAAATAGCGCTTACAATTTTAGCTATTTGCCACAAGAGCGGTATAATGTAAATCACTAAAAAAAGTTATTTTTAAAGATTATAATTTTCATAACCTTAGCTTTTTAAACTTACGGTAGAACCATTTATACAGGCAACAGAAGAGCTCTATGAAATGGCGAAAGCAGAATAAGATATATGCCAACGCTTTTTGTGTTTTGTTGAGTATTTAATATAATAATGCCGCTTATTTTATAATTTAAATAAATTAAAACGGTTGGCTAGTTACTGAATTCACAAGACTATTATAAAAATAATTCTCTATTAAATAACTTATTAACCCTTTCAAAATTAAAGAATTATAAATTAGTGCCTTTTTAAATGTGTACATATGTTCAATTTTTGTTTGATTCTCTATACGCGAAGCCATACTATTACAACCCTGCTTATTTATTAAACTAATGTTATGTGGCAACCAGATGCACTATTTAAAAACGATATTCTTGCTTTATCTAATTGGAGATTGAAAAGTGAAAATGAGCATGAATTAATAAACCTTACGTCCGAGGATGCTAATGTAAGTACCAGCACCCGAAGTGTTATGGAAGTTTTATTTAGTTATCTTGAGCTCTTACGCACTTATTATGAATCAAATGCTCCGCATGAAAATATTCTCTATCATATAGAAAAAATTGATAGTTTGTTAAAAACCAAAGACATCATTGATAATATAGCCTGGGATTTTTCCTATGAGGGGTGCAATATTTTCTCTTACACATCTCAGTTCTTACAACCTTTTCGGGACCAAATCTATTATCTTTTAATCACAGCAGCTTGCCACCAGGAACTGGTAATGCATGACTTCAATGGATATTATATTTGGGCATTACCTGTTATGAAGTATATTACAAGAGGTGAGTGTTATAACGGTATGATTTTGCAGATCTTAAAGATCATTGAGGAAACCGATTCCAATTCCATAAACAATAATGCTGAACTTTTACTAGAGCATATTGTTGGTGAGCCCAACCATATATTAGATCTCGTGTCATTGGGCGGTAATATTGAATTAATTGCGCATAAATTCTATGCTGACCTGGAAGCCAAAGAAGTTATGCTTAATTCTGATATGGATCTCATTAAAGCTATATTATTCCTACTTGGGCAAAAGGAAAAAGGAAATCAAGTCGTTGAGTTAGACACTATAATAAAATCCTACTTGCCTTATGTTTACTATCTTGCTTCTGGGATTGCTTCCCGTGCTTATGTAGAAGGGATGAACTGTAAGTACTTGATAGATATGCTAATAATGGAAAACTCCAAATTTAAAGTGCTCTTTCATCCCAAAAACGTATCTAAATTCAGGTATGCGACTAGTGAAGGAATTAAAATTAAAGAACTAATCGATCTCGATACTGAAGTCCTGGAGCTTTTGACAACTGAGGAGGTGAGAAAACTATACATTGAAGGTTTGGAAAGCGATTTAAGCAAGCAAAAATACAAGGTAAACTTTAAATACTTACTTAAGACTTTCAGCACAAGTAACGCAAGAAAATTATTGAGCCAGGGGGTTCCAATCTCAGATATATTGCTTCTTGCGATTTGATCTTATGCTAGAACAGCACTAGCCGTATAAGCAGCCAAGGTTGTTTCGCTTTTCTCACAAGTATTTATCCCAAGGAACTGATCAACTTTCTCTCCAACTTCTTTGCTTTGTTGCAATTCTGCACGGGCATGCAAGCGATTGAGCAATGGGATTTTATCTCCATATAAATAGCCCAGTACAAATCCGGCAGTAGTTGTTACTGTTGCAACTTCACAGATTAATGCAATAGCAGTGACGCTGGTTCCTAGAACTAGAGCGCCGGTCAAGCAAGTTGTCACCAAAAATGCTGATGCCAAAAGAACGCCTGATAATAGCTTTGTGGATGTCGGCATTATTTTTGTCCATATCCTATGTGCTTTATCTATATTCTCTCTGTAGATTTCCTCAGGTCGTTTCCCAGTTTCCTTTTCTTCATTATAATTGATAAGGTCAGTAAATGCGTTATATACTCCCATTGAAGCGCCAAGTGCCGCACCTGCTGCAGCACCATAACCCACTGCTCCTGCTGACGCTGCAATTGCAGCTCCGCCAACTGCTGCAGCTGCTCCGCCTGCTACGGCTAACACACCGCCAGCACATTTTTGAAATCTGCTGTTTCGGTTCATACCGCTCTGTAATAGCTTTAACCCAGCATAGCTAGCTCCAGCACCTATAGCTATGGTGCCTGCCTTACTCATAAACCCTATACTTGAGCAAATCAACCCAGCGGCTGCTCCATCAACAGCTTTATCTGCTGCATTGATTCCCATTGATTGCGCGATTACCCCGATTTCGGCAAGCCTGTCGCCTAAGGCATTATTGATGTATCCTAAGTCGCCATAACAATTATCCCGAATTCTTTCCAATGATTTATCCGCAATAATTCCCGCAACTACTGTTGCACTTAAGCCACCTAATGGACCTGCCATCGTATAGCCGGCTGTGCCACCAAGTGCTGCAGAAAGAACTGCCGCACCAAGTCTTTGGCATTGGAAACGGTCGTTAGAGCCATCTTTGTTTTTTTCGCAATACCCATAACGGCTTTGGCCAAACAATTGATTCCTGGCTTCATGTTGCTGCTTTTGCAACTCTTTAAGCGCTTCACTGCCAATAGCCTTACGAAAGTTTGCATCAAAAAGCAAAGTTCCATCGTTAAATTTTATTCCGGAAAGATCTGCTTCTTCAAAATCGGCTGCGGTCATATCTGCATCGCAAATATCGGCTTTCATCATCTTAGCTTTCCTAAATGCGGCACCTTTCATATCAGCAAACTTAAGATTAGCTTCTATAAGTGTAGCTTTGGTAAAGTCGGCCTTTTCAGCTGCCACTCGTTCCATAATAGCCTTCTTAAGATTAGCCTCATGACAATCAGCATCGTGTAAAATAGATCCACTTACGTCCAATCTTTCACCCTCGATTCGGGCAAGCACAGCTTTACGGAAGTTAGCATTGTGAGCTATAACATCTGTCATTACTGCATCACTGAAATCACTGCCAACAGCATTTACTCTATGCATGGTTGCGCCTTCAAGGTTGGCAAACTTCGCACATACTTCTTCGAAATCTGTATCACTAAAATCTGCGCCTTTTGCAGTAACTCTATTCATTACTGCTTCCATGAAATTGGCATGGTGAGCAGAAACATCATTCATCACTGCTTCTTCAAAGCGTGCTCGGGCAGCCTTAGTATGATTCATTACTGCTTCTTCTAGATCGGCCTTATAGAAATTAGCGTCTTCAAGAATGGCTTTTGATAAGTTAGCCTTTCTCATCTTCACATAGCGCGCATCTACTGATCTTAAATTGGCTTTCTCGAAATCGGATTTGCGGGCATCAGCATGAACCATCACTCCATGCTCCATATTAGATCCGGTAAAGTCAGCTGAGTATAAAATTGCCGATTCCATATTAACTTTAGGAAGTTGGCTATATTGCATCTGAGCTCTGATGAGAATAGCACCAGTGAAATTCACTACTTCATCCTGCCCTTGTACGCCAATACAGTTGGCATCGGTTAAATCTGCTTTTTCAAACTGGGCACCAGAGAGAATTGCTTGTTCAAAACAAGCACCTGTTAGTTGTGAGTTATTGAATTTTGTGCCGGTAGCATTAGTATAGGCAGAATTGATGCCACTTAGCTCACAGTCAGAAAGGTCTAACCCTGATATATCCTGCCCAGAAAGATCGATAACAAATATGGTATCTTGGTTCTTCGTCCGCTGCTCGGATACGGCAGCTTTATTGCTGTCTAAACCTAGAACAAACTCTTTAAAAGATGTGCTTTTATCGGTTGCTAAGTAGGCGACAAGATCCGTTCTCGTTGCTTTTAAAGGCATCTTCTCTTGATTTGCCAGTTCGCGACTTTGATTGGGAACATAAGTAGGATCCATCATGCCATTCTTCAGATTAATGAAATGAGTATTCTCTATTTCTTCAAATTTCAATTTTAGGTTCTGAATATGCTCCTGTTCGATTTTTCTTATCCGAGCTTCTATTTTCTCAATTCTTAATTTCGTTTCTTTGAGATATTCACTGGTCAAAACTAAGCTGCTAGCCCAATCAACTAAACCAACATCTCTTTTCAAAATAACGATTTTATCATTAAGAGCTTTTATTAACTTATCTCTTTTTTGAACAGCTTGTTGTTCATAAGCTTGCTTTTCAATAGCAATAATCCTATTGTCTTTTATACTAAACAAACCTAGCTTTTGCACGCTTTGCGCATCAAAAAATGAAAAATGCAAGCCCTCAACTTGTGCCTGATCATCTGCTGAATAATCAAAGAAAGTACAGTTTTTGATCTTAGAGCCCCTAAAATCTACTCCGGTAATCGGGCTTTTTAAAAGCACTTCTTCGAAATAGCAGTCTCTGAAACTAACTCCTTTTAGAGATGTCGAGATATCCACATTGGTAAAGCGTCCACCTGTGAAATCACCACCCTCAAGATTAATGCCGCCATAAATGCGGTCGCCGTTTTCATCTTCAAAGCCCATAAGTGTGCCTGAAATTTCAGCTACAACTACCTTGCCCTGATACTTAGTATCGTTTTTGAAAAGCTCATGCTCCTGAAGATATTCATTAAAACTGCCAAATGCTGGAGATGTTTCGTTATTGTCCGCAATAGCCTTAGCGTGCGCATTAACATATTCTTCAACCAGAGGGTTGTATTGCCTGGATTCGGCGGTGGCTTTAGGGTCGAAACTAAACTTGATAACTACAGTATTGCGTTCAAGTTCTTCCAACCTATCGATGGCTTGTTCGGCAACGGCTCTCATATAAACTCCAAGTACTTAATTAAGGATAATTATATCACTTCTAATACTATAAGTCTATTAAATACAAGCAAATATGTAGTTAATTTAGAGATTTTAACTAATATAAGCAATAATTTAACATGATTGTAATATTTTATAATGTTCATTTGAAAAATCAGGTATGATTTGGGCTGACTCAGATGCAGATAGCACCATGAGCAAACAATTGACATTGCGGGCTTTTTAAGGTAGAAGCTTAACAATGATAATGATATGGATTGAAAATGAATAAACCTTTGATGCCGAAAGCTACAGCAGTGTGGCTCGTAGAAAATACTACACTAACATTTGAGCAAATCGCTGATTTTTGTGGGTTGCACGCACTTGAAATCCAGGGGATTGCTGATGGTGAAGTGGCAAGGGGTATCCTTGGAGTAGATCCGGTTGCATCTTCTCAGCTGACCTATGATGAGATCAAACGCTGTGAAGCCAACCATGATTTAAGATTGAAAATGGCTGAAGGTGCAATAAAGCACATAGTTACAGAAAAGCGTCAGAAAAAATCAGGGAAATATACACCGGTTGCGCGCAGGCAAGATAAGCCTGATGCTATCGCGTGGATAATAAAGAATTGCCCAGAAATCTCTGAGACCCAGATTGTTAAACTGATCGGTACTACCAAATCAACGATTGAGGCAGTGCGCGATAAAAGCCACTGGAACTCCAATAATATCCGCCCAAAAGATCCGGTTTTACTCGGGCTCTGCTCGCAGACGGAACTTGATCGCGTTTATGAAGCGGCTCGTAAGAAATATGAGCTTAAACATAAAGATGACATTAAAAATGAGCTGGATGAAAAGGTGAATGCAAGTTAAGCTGTCACAGGATTAACCTGCATATGTGTATTTAATGAAGCTGCTCACTCAAGTGCTAAATCAAAAAGTGCCTCAAGCAAGGACGCCCCTTTGGGTGATGCGGCAAGCTGGCAGATATCTGCCAGAGTATCGCAAAACCCGCAAGGAGTTTAACTCATTTATCGAATTTTGTTTGACGCCCGAGGCGGCTTCGCAAGTTACCCTTCAGCCCTTGCATCGATTTGATTTGGATGCTGCGATAGTATTCTCAGATATTCTGATTGTTCCTCATGCCATGGGTGTTGAGGTCGCTTTTGTTGAAGGGCAGGGGCCTCAGCTTAAGCCGATCAGAACTGATGACGATTTTGCCAGATTGTATGCCCCAAGCCAGGAGGTGTATGCAAAAATTGCTGCAACTATCAGGCAGTCCCGAGCCGTTATGGACAAGGACTTCCCTGCCACTGCTCTTATAGGCTTTGCGGGCTCGCCCTGGACAGTTGCTACTTATGTGATTGAAGGCTCTGGATCTAAAACTTTTCCCGAAGTATTCAAGCTGCTTTATGGCAACCCGGTGCTATTTGATAAAATCATAGATAGTATAACTAATGCGACTATTGATTATTTAAAGGTTCAGGTTGAGGCAGGAGCTGAGGTAGTAAAGCTATTTGATTCCTGGGCAGGCTTAGTGCCTGAGCACCTTTTCCATAAGTATGTAATAACGCCAACCCAGAAAATTATCTCTGGCATCAAAGCGGCATACCCTGAGGTTCCAGTTATTGGATTTCCCAGAAATGCTGGGGTTCGCTATGCGCAGTTTGCACACCACGCCAGTGTTGATGGTGTTGCGATTGATCAAAATCTGCCCCTGGAGTTTGCTATAAAGAACTTTCCCAAGCTTGTGATCCAGGGGAATTTTGATAATATGTTACTCGCATATGGGGGAGTTGAACAGATTGAAAAAGAAGCCAGACGAATACTTGACTCTGTAAAAGAGATACCCCATATTTTTAATCTGGGTCATGGTATTCTTCCCGAAACCCCAATAGACAATTTATTAGCATTAATTAAGGCGGTTCGTACTCATGAAAGCAGAAAATATAGCAGCTAATGATTCTGCAAGTGAAGCTAAAACGGTATTGCCGGCAAACATTGAGGCTGAGAAGGCTATTCTTGGAGCCTTTCTCAACAATAACGAACACCTAAATAAGGTGGCCGATTTCCTTCTAGCAGAGCACTTCTTCGTGCCTATTCACAGCAAAATCTATGAAGGTATTCAGCGCTTTATTGAAAGGGGAATGATTGCTAATCCTATCACTCTGAAGAATTTTTTAGAAAAGGATGAAGTGCTGCTGAAGGCTGGTATCAATAGCCTTGAATACCTGGTAAAGCTTTCAGCCAATGCCGCTACAATTGTCAATTTGCTTCCTTATGCCAAAGATGTTCAGGATACTGCACTTCGGCGCAGTTTAATTGGAATTGGCGAAGATACCATTGTCGATGCCCATCACCAAAAGGCGGAGCAAACGGCTTATAATCTGATAGAAAATGCTGAGCAACGCCTGTTCAATCTGGCATCATCCGGCATTTCAGATACCACAATCCTCAGCTTGAGATCAAGTATTGCTGAGTCGCTCAACCGTATTGAAATAGCCAGAAAGCGCGGCGGTAAGGTTAGCGGAATTACCACTGGTTACCTTGATCTCGACGAGATGCTAGGCGGGCTGCAGAACTCTGACTTATTGATCCTGGCTGCTCGCCCATCCATGGGGAAAACTTCCCTAGCGGTTAACATTGCGCTCAATGCTGCTGCCAGCTTTATGTCTTTTGAAGGCAAGGAAAGGCAATCGGTGGGAGTATTTTCTTTGGAAATGTCAGCCGAGCAGCTTGCCAACCGCTTGCTTTCTATCAGGACTGGAGTTGATAGCAGCAAAATCAGGATTGGTAACATCAGCAAGGAAGAGTTTTCCGTTCTATTAAAAGAAAGCTGTAACCTAAATGAACTGCCGATTTATATAGATGATACCCCGGCGCTTACTATTTCTGCGGTGCGTACCCGAGCGCGCCGGATGAAAAGACAATTTAATATGGGTATATTGGTCGTGGATTACTTGCAACTGCTTCGGGGCTCAAAAGGTTCGGAAAATAGCCGAGTACAAGAAATTGGAGAGATCAGCCAGGGCTTGAAGGCTATCGCCAAAGAACTTGATATCCCTGTGATCGCGTTATCTCAGCTGTCGCGGGCAGTTGAAAGTCGGGATGATAAGCGTCCTCAGCTTTCAGACCTGAGAGATAGCGGAACTATTGAGCAGGATGCTGATATTGTTATGTTTATTTTCCGCGAGGAGTATTATTTATCTCGTAAGATGCCGGCACCGGGTACTGATGAATACTCCAAGTGGCAACAGGAGATGGAACGCGTCGCTAATGTGGCTGATATAATCATAGCCAAACAGCGTAACGGGCCAATTGGCAATGTGAGCCTTATGTTTAATGGAAAAACTACCGGTTTTGCCAACCTGGATAGAAGCCGTTTAATGGTAATAAGATCATGAATACAGATAGAAAAATTACTGCGATATACCCGGGAACCTTCGATCCCATAACCTTTGGGCATATCGATATTATAAAAAGGGCTGCAAAGATTTTCCCTAACCTGGTGGTAGCAGTCGCCGAAGATACACTGAAATCACCACTATTTCTCTTGGAAGATCGCGTAGAAATGGTGCAAAATGAAATCGCGAAATTGAAAGTTGGTGATATTGAAGTGATGTCGTTTAAAGGACTGCTGGTTGATTTTGTCAAAAGTCAGCAGGGGTCGGTGATTATTCGGGGGCTTCGGGCTGCATCTGATTTCGAGTATGAATTTCAGATGTCGTATATGAACCATAAAATTGCCCCTGATATAGCTACCGTCTTTATTCCTGCTAACGAAAATGGCCATTTTATATCATCGCGCTTTGTTAAGGAACTGGCTCGCCTGGGTGGCGATATTTCAGGGTTTGTCTCCAAAGAAATTGCAGAGAAACTAAAAGGTATTGTGAAGCATGTATAAGTTAGTATTTCTATTGTTAGTGTCCTTTGTGATTCCAATACAAGCGTATGCTGGAGAGACAGGTAGTGTAACTGGTCTGCCGCTTCCCCGCTTTGTTTCACTCAAGTTTGCCGAAACCAATTTGCGTAAGGGCCCCAATCCTAAATACCCAGTAACCTGGGTTTATAAAATTAAAAACTACCCCATGGAAGTCACTGCAGAATTTGAAAACTGGCGCCGGTTGCGTGATACCGATGGCAGCGAAGGGTGGGTTCATGAGAACCTGATCAATGGCAGCCGCAATGTTCTGATAATGAAAAATGAGTATACGCAGCCCAACCCGGAGTATGAGCGGAGAAGCCGGGAGTTGGTGCTTTTTCGCTACCCGGATGAGAATTCATATCCCATGTTGAGAGTAGAGTTTGGCGCTATGGGCAAGCTGAAGTCCTGTGACCAGCAGTGGTGTAAAATTAAAATCGAAGATACCACAGCTTGGGTACGCAAAGCCAACCTCTGGGGGGTTTATCCTGAGGAGATTGTGAAGTAGTAAAAGGTATAGAAATAGATTTCTACCAAGAGTTATTAAGCAACATCATAATAATCCAGTCTTAATAATAGTCTTGATTTACGGACTTCTGGAGGGCCAGCATGCAAGGCGCCACAATCGCTAGACATCTTGTGAATACTAGCAAATCCTACAGATGTTAATGGCTGAGGCACAATGCCATCATAAAAGTTAGGGTTTATAGCGCGAAAATCATTATTAGAGAGAAGACACAAACCAGGTTTATATTCAGGTGATCCAGTGAGAAAGAGTGTGTGTTCGCCTTTTAAGGTTGCTAACAAGCGAAATGATTGAGTTGCTTTAGGAAACCTGTCATTAACGAAATCATCGGCATGTAAGTCAACTCCTCGAATATCAATTTTAGCTAAAGAAGCTTCTATAATAGCTGCAGCTCCCCCACTGTGCGGTAATGACAGCGTAGCATTATATACAATCCTTTCTAGTAGAGTTGTCAAATGTTGCAGAAGCTCTGTAGAGCTCTGAGGTGAGACACTTTTTAAGAAGCCATATGTTGAATTGGCTAGCTGTTGTTCAACTGCCATATCGTAATCGCTAGTTGTATAAAATTGAGAAAAAGGAAACGAATAAAGTTCTTCATCATCTTTGCCTTTCACACTGGTGATTTCAAATTGTTCTAAAGCTAAGCGATCTGCTTCAGTTAGTTGCAAGTCAAGAAGGGCGACAGTATTGAAAGAATCTAGTTCTTTGGCAATATTGTAAATATCTTCTGATGAATAAAATGTATCAGTTGGCTGGCTTATGCCATGCAAACATGTGTTTGCAGTATATGTAGGGGATTCAAAAATCACAAAGGTTCTCCGCCAGGTATAAATTGATAATAATCCATGCTTATGCATAATTTATAGGATTATATCATGAAACCATTTAGATTGTTAGTGAAATTGTATTAATATCGATATACTAAACAATAATATCAGCAGGCTTAAAGAAGAAGTCGATTTCAACTTTTGCATTTTCTAATGAGTCAGAACCATGTACTGAATTCTCACCAAGGCTAAGCGCAAAATCTTTGCGTATAGTGCCGGGTGCTGCATCCTTAGGGTTGGTTGCGCCCATAACCTCACGGTTTTTCAGAACTGCATCTTCGCCTTCCAGAACCTGGACTATTACTGGGCCAGAGGACATCATCTCGACTAGTTCACCATAGAAAGGTCTTTCCTTGTGAACTTCATAAAACTTCTCAGCCTCTTGCCTGCTAAGTCTCATGCGCTTTTGGGCAACGATTTTGAGGCCTGCTTTCTCGAGGTATGAGTTTATAGCACCGGTAATATTTCTTTGCGTTGCATCTGGCTTAATTATTGATAACGTTCTTTGCATGGCCATATAATGGTGTCCTTATCCTAATGTTAAAATGAGGATTTTATTATATACTTATACGAAAGCATTTTCAATAGGGGTTTTTCTAATGCAAGGTGAATTTATGTGGTCAATGCTCACACAAGGGCTTTTCAGGTCATCCCGTGAAGGATCTGTTGAACACGCAGTTGCCATTAAACAAGCACCTAATGCACATAGTAACCAAAAGTTTCTCATTATATCCTCCTAGATATTTTCGAGTCCTAATCCGTCATGAAGACAGATAACCGCCGAATCACCTTGGCTTTCAGGTACCAAAAAACTGATCCTGATGCCAGAAGTGTTTGCAGCTAATATATTTATACCGTTAACTGAAAGTATTTTAAAGACTTTTTGCAAGATAGTACTATCCGCTTTAACTCCAATACCAATTACAGAAACTTGCGCTAACTGACTTAGCTCTTTCGGCTTATAGCCAAGCGGGGTTAAGACACTATTCACACGGATACTATCCATTGATGGAAGTACCAGTAGGGCTCTGCCATCAACCATTATGATCTGGTTGAGACTTAGGGCATTTTTTTCAAAAGCTTCAAAAAGCCTGAGGAAGTGATTCTGCTTATCAGGTGGGCATTCCACCTCCCAACATGAGATATTCTTATCTATTGCAATTCCAGTTACCTGATGCCCTTCCATACCAACCTCTTTACTTACAATTTCAGTTCCTTGCGCCTGAGAAAAACTCGAAAGCACTCGCAGTTTTAATTTAAATTTTGCTGCAATTTCCACAGCCCTCATATGCAGAACTTTGGAACCCGCAGCTGCCATTTCCAGCATTTCTTCAAAAGTAATATAAGAATGGATATGAGCGTTGGGAACAATTCTCGGGTCCGCTGTATAGACACCATCTACGTCGGTGTAAATGTCGCATCTATCCGCATGTGAGGCAACTGCTATAGCAGCAGCTGAAGTATCTGAGCCACCGCGACCTAAGGTTACTACCCGATCGTTAAATACTCCCTGGAAACCGGTGATTACCGGGACTTCGTCATTTGCTATCGAAGTGAGCAAAGTGGTGGCATCAATGGTTTTTATGCGTCCTTTAGTAAAAAATTCATCGGTTAAAATGGGGATTTGCCAGCCTTGCCATGAGCGGGCTTTAATTCCCATAGATTGCAGAGTGAGCGAGAGGATGCCGCTGCTGACTTTTTCGCCGGTAGCGAGGATGGCATCATATTCCATTCTCTGATCATCAGTTTCCAGGTTGCTTACCTGCAGAGAAAGGTTGATTAAGTGATCTGTTACTCCGGACATAGCAGAAGCGACCACAATTACCTTGTTATCGTTATCCAATTCGGTTTTTACGATTTTGGCAACATCACGGATTCTTTCGATACTGCCAACAGATGTGCCCCCAAACTTTTGAACGATAAGTGCCATTTATAATTTTATAAAAATTAAGCCTCATTTTGGGATGATTGCGAAACTGCTGCCATACCAAGAATATTATAACCACAATCTACATGGAGAACCTCTCCAGTTGTGCCAGCACCTAGGGCACTTAGTAAATACACTGCAGCCCCACCTACATCTTCTAAAGTAGTATTCCTACGAAGAGGCGAAACAAGTTCGCTTAATCGTTGCATACCTTTGAAATCACCGATCCCAGATGCAGCTAGCGTCCGGATTGTACCTGCGGAAATCGCGTTAACTCTAATGTTGTTTTGACCCAAGTCATTCGCCAAATACTTTACGCTTGCTTCTAAAGCCGCTTTGGCAACCCCCATTACGTTATAGTTAGGGAAAGCCTTTTCAGCGCCATAATAGGAAAGGGTGAGAATGCTGCCACCATTAGGCATCAGCTTTTCTGCACGCTTAGCTACTGCAGTTAATGAGTAGCATGATATATCCATTGTATTGAGGAAGTTTGCCCGCGAAGTCTCCAGATATCTTCCCCTCAGCTCATTCTTATCAGAAAATCCGATTGAGTGTACGACAAAATCTATCTGGCCAAAGCGTTCACCTATTTTCGTAAAGCAGAGATCGAGTGCGGAATCGTTTGTGACATCGCACTCAAAACAAGCAGACCCTTCCAGTGTTTGGGCTAAAGGTTCAACTCGTTTTTGCAGAACTTCGCTCTGATATGTAAAAGCTAGTTGCGCACCTTGAGCAGAAAGCGCCTGAGCAATTCCCCATGCAATTGATTTCTCATTAGCAACACCCATAATTATACCGGTTTTGCCTTGCATCAAATTACCTTTAGGGAATTCTTGTCCCGCGCTTTCTACTTTCATGTGCATAGTTATAAATAATTAGTTAACAATTTGCCAAGAACCATCTGGTTGACGGCAAGCATTGCCGTAACCTTTTTGGGTTTTGCCACCTACACTGATAGTTTGTGTGAATTCGCGGCAGTAGTTTCCTTGGCTTTCATAGGTCCTGGTTGGAACGATAGTACCGGACGCGCCACTATCAGGATTTCTCCAAGTAGAAGAATGCCCAGTTCTTGCGCTTTCAAAAGCTCTTTGTTGCGCGCGGTTCATATGTGCAAGGTCTGCTTTGTCCAGTGACTTACCCATTTCGCTGCCCAGTAGGCCTCCAAGGATTGCACCACCGATAATAGCCGCAGTACGACCGCTGCCTTTGCCGATATTAGAGCCGATAGCGCCACCAGCTACAGCGCCACCCACACCTACAAGCGCTTGCTTGTTAATTTCACCAGCCTCATTTGTCAGACAGCCAGTGAGCATAACTGTTACTGAAAGTGCAGCAACAGATCTAGTAAACCAAGTATACATATTTTACCTTAAATAAATAAATTTAGTTAGATGATACCATAGGTAAAATCCCTTTGCTAGCTGAATTTTTATGGCTTGAGTGGGGGTTAAGGTCACCCTTTATCCAAACACCTAATTCATTCTCTTCCTCCTTAAGTGTATCAGATTGAAGCCAGCTAGCTTTTACAAACATGCCGGGCATTAACTTATATCCAAAGTGTTGCCAAATTGGTTCTAAGTTTCGGTAGTCCGATGGTCTTTGAGGGTGAGAATGTGCCCGGTTCACGGTTATGAAAACCAGGTGTTTGAACCCGTGGATTTTGGCATGATTATTGTATGCTGGTACAAAAAATTTTCCAAGTATTCCTAGGTTTCTATATGGTTTTTTAATCATGGCCTCACCAATATAGAGATAATCTTTTGGGTCTATATTGCGATCCAGGAAAGGTTTTTGTATTGTATCCGATTCTTCATCTAAAGGAACTACGCTCGAGCATCCTACTACTTTATCACCGTCAAAAACAAGCAAAATCAAACTCTTTTGTGAATTAAAAAACACATCAAGATACTCTTTCT
>Ga0207081_1032_pt1 | contig 28348 bp, 26 predicted proteins | sample Alteio_BWMinHeat_59_FD_153524 | JGI IMG/M metagenome (GOLD analysis project Ga0207081, IMG submission 153524) | Enriched cells from forest soil in Barre Woods Harvard Forest LTER site, Petersham, Massachusetts, United States -... | ecosystem: Environmental > Terrestrial > Soil > Temperate forest >... | reverse complement strand
TTAGCACAAGGGCACAGCAACCAGGAAATTGCCGGAAAACTTTTCGTTTCAATAAGCACCGTCAAAACACACAATCAAAATCTTTTTGAAAAGTTAGATGTGAAAAGGCGGATACAGGCAGTTGAAAAGGCAAAAAGGCTGAATCTCATACCTTCAAAACCTCCTACTTTGGTATGAAAGCTTTAGGGCAAGCCATATGCCTAATGCAGTAAAAATGACGGCAATACAGCCGATATAGATTTCAAATGAATGGTCAAATATTATAAAATGAAGTTCTAACCATTTGAGAAGGAACAGCAGAAAAGCCAAACCGACGCTATAAACTATAGCCGCTTTATTCCGTAGCAATAAGTTTTTGTTAGCCGTCATTCTCTCAAAAATAGACAAAAAAAAGAAAAACTCATATTTTGAACAATATGTATATACCTGCCGGGTGTCCTGTCCGGGGAGGACAAACCTGTGAATGATATAACTTTTACGCAGAATCATGTAACAATACAACAGGGCAATGCAGCTACCTTGTGCGCAGACTAAAAAAGTACAAAATGAGAAAGCTGATAATGATGGCCTGTTTGCTTACAAGCGTACTATGCAATAATAGCCACGCTCAAATGAACAACGGCAACAATATTATAACACAACCGCTTTGGGGCCCGGTGGGTTATGACTACGTTGAATATTATTATATCCCTGACATTGACGCCTATTATAATGTGCCCGGCGCCCAATACGTATATCTCGAAAAAAAGCACTGGATGATGGTTAAAGACCTGCCCATGCGATATAAGAACTTTAATTTTTACGGTGCTCATAAAGTAGTGATGAACGAGCCGAAACCCTATATGAATTACCGTGCAAACAAGATTAAGTATGCGGAGTACAAAGGCCAGCACGACCAGATAGACATACGCGACAGCCATGACCAGAAATACCTGGCCAAAGAAGACCACCCGGAGCATAGCAAATGGATATCGCCGCAAGATATGCAAGACCGGCAGAACAGGGTGACCGAACAAAACAGGGTGGCCGCACAAAGCAGCCAGGATTCCCTGAACAGGGCAACCGAACAAACCAGGGTGACCGCACAAGGCAGGCAGGATTCCCTGAACAGGGCAACCCTGCAAAACAACGAGAACCGGCATAACACCCAGGAACAGTTAAACAATCAGCAGTTACAGAATAACGAGAATAACCACAAGCATTAAAACAATACCGGTCCTCAGGCATAAACCTGGACTGGTTCGAAGGCTGGTACCTTTTGACATTAAAAATCGGATGTGTAAATACATAAGCCTTTGTGCCTCCGCGCCTCCGCGGTTAAATGATTATACAGAGTTTTGCTCTGGAACTGGTCGAAGGTTCCCCTTCGTCCTGACATATGGAAGCGTCCCGCTTCCGTAGCAGCTTTTCATACCCGTCTCAATTCTTAAATTCCAAATTCCGGTTCAGACAATTAACCCCCCAAAATCAAAAAATATTATTTATTTTTATAGAGAGATTGAAATAGGTGCTGGCATATAAACCAAACGTCCCTATGCGCAAGTTGTTATACATACTGCTGTTGCTGCCGTTATTTGCACATGCCCAATCTATACACATTACTACCCCTGCAGATACCGTCTGCCATGGATTTCCGGTAACTTTCACGGCTACCGACACCGGTGTCATACATTCTTATTATCAATGGACAATTAATGGCGTCCATGTACCGGGTGCAGACAGCGCATTATTTACCAGCGATTCACTGCACAATAGAGATTCGGTTGCTTGCCTGCTTATCAATAGCGCACACGATACTATTATTGCCCACTCTAATAATATTATTATTACCGTGCAGTCACCACTTTCTGCCGGAGTAATTACTGGCGTTGATACTTTTGTTTGCGTTGGTGCCACCATTACTCTAAATGATGCGGTTCCCGGAGGCATTTGGAGTTCCGCTAACAGCAGTTATGCAACTGTTAGTGGTGGAGTGGTAACAGGTGTAAACGGTGTGATAATTGATTACGAAGGAGATTTAGGGCCATCAAAAGATCGTATTATTTATGTAATCAGCAATTCTTGCGGTTCAGATACAAGTTTTAAAATAGTGACAGTTGAGCCAAAGGCGGATCCGGGTTTTCACCTCGGAACTTTGCCATACGGTGGAAGCCCGCTATGTGTAGGAGGATATTTATCAATTGGTAGCGGAGATGAAGGAGGAGGTCCTAATGGCGTAATGCATGTGACAAACGGCAATGCTGCTATATCAGGATGGACTGTACATGGCGTTAGTCCAGGTTCAGACTTTATATTTTGTGTTGCAACAAATATTTGCGGTTCCGACACATTCGGAATGACTATTACAGTTTACTCAATACCAACAATAAGCCCAATTATAGCATCTGCTACACACATTTGTGTAGGATCAACGATTGCTTTAGCTGATTCAACTTCAGGCATACACTGGTACTCTGGTAGTTCCAATGCCAATGTGGGATACACAACCGGTGTGGTAACCGGTGTAACGCCCGGAATAGATACTGTATTTGTTGTGGCAATGAACTCGTGCAGCAGCGCTTCAGCTTCAATAACAATAAATGTTGATCCGCCGCAACCAATCATTGGTATTGATAGTTTTTGTGCGGGCGACGATATCCAATTTTTTGATGGTACAAATGGAGGCATTTGGAGCAGCAGCAATACATACGTAGCAACTATTAGTGAGGAAGGTGCTTTAACGGGCCTTTCGCAAGGGTTTACAATCATCAGCTATTCCCTCCCATCATCCGGTTGTACCACCACACGGGAGACAGCAGTTCTCCCCAACGTTTTACCAACTCCAATAACAGGAGCGGGAGACTTTTGTTTAAGCAAGACGACACATTTATCCAATTCAACATACGGCGGTATCTGGAGCAGCAGCAATACAAATGTAGCCTCGTTAAACTTTGTTGCTGGTGACGTTTCTGGGGTTAGCGTAGGGACGGCAACCATTACTTATTCACTGAACGGTTGTATTGAAACAAAAGAGATTTCTGTAGCAGTATGTAATAATGCGATAGACATTTATCCAAACCCAGCGCATTACGAAATTGCTATTTATTCCCTGGATAGTAATTATACCACTTATTCATTCATAAATGCTTTAGGCCAGGTTGCCATACAAGGTACTCTTGCCGGCCCTTTCACCAAAGTGGATGTCGAAATACTTCCAGTCGGGTTCTATACAATAGTAATTACAGGTGTGCATGACCCATATATCAGTAAATTTGTGAAAGATTAGCTGCGTATTATCAGTCAGGCAAATCATTTAATCAGGTTAATCATGGTTCAGACAATTAAAAACACGCAATATGGAAAATAAAGAATCTTTCTCCATGCATGGAGAAGCCATCCTTAAAAAAGTCCGGGAGCTCATAGCCGAGGGCAATGTAAGGAAGATCACTATTACTGATAAGTCGGGGAAAGAGCTCATGAGCTTCCCGCTTACTGTGGGCCTGGTAGGTGCATTGCTGGCGCCCATCCTTGCAGCCGTAGGCGCCATGGCAGCCCTGATAGGGGAGTGCACCATTACTGTAGAAAGAACAGATGCCAAAGAAAAAACATCAAAAGAAGGGGATGAATACGGCCACATGAATCAATGATGTGCAATAGCAGTAAGTCGTAATACCGGCAATACTATAGAAATCAGCATTGCGTTACGCCTTTGCGGCCTTTAAAACGCCACATGAAAACCGCGCCTTTGCGCCTTTGCGTGAGATTTTTCATGTTATTACTTAGTGTGTAACTTGTGTTAGTCATAAGAAATTAGCAAACAAAAAACCACCCCATTTTCAAAGGGTGGTTTTATCAAAAAGCAGTTAAAGTTATTCTCCCACCACTTCAAATTCTATTTCTACCAGGTTGTCCTTACCAAAGTCAACGCTGGCTTTGTGCATCCCTATTTCCTTTACATCATCGAGGATGGAGATACGGCGGCGGTCAATATCGTAGCCTTTCTGCTCGCGGATGGCGCGCGCTATCTGTATAGATGTTACAGAGCCGAATATCTTGCCGCTGGTGCCCGTCTTGGCGCCCACCTTTACAGGAGATGCTTTCAGTACGGTAGTCACATTGGTGATCTCCTTCATCAGCTTGTCTTCTTTCTTCTGCAATTGCTTGCGGCGCTCTTCCATTATTTTAGTGTTGCTGCCGCTGGCCTCTATCGCATACTTCTGGGGTATCAGGTAATTACGGGCGTATCCCGGCTTTACGGCTACCATTTCGTGGGCCGAGCCCAGGTTATCAACGTCTTTTATAAGAATTACTTGCATGATTTTTTTACTTTAAAAGGTCAGTAACATAAGGTAAAAGGGCCATCTGGCGGGCCTTTTTGATCGCCTGCGATACTTTGCGCTGAAATTTCAGCGAGTTCCCGGTAATGCGGCGCGGCAGCATCCTGCCCTGCTCATTGAGGAACTTTTTCAGGAATTCACCGTCTTTATAATCTATATAACGGATGCCCATTTTCTTAAAACGGCAGTATTTCTTCTGGCGTTTTTCTACCCGCTGCGACGTTAAGAACTTTATTTCGTTTTGCTTTGCCATTTTCGTGATTTTAAGATGCTGTTGCTGCAGAAAGGTTTTTATTGCGTTTTCTTACGTTGTAAGCCACCGAGAACTTATCGAGGCGGGTAACCATGTGGCGGATCACATTCTCATCGCGGTTCATCTGGATCTCCAGTTTTGCGTTAGTGTCTGAGGGCGCCATGTATTCCAATACATAATAAAGGCCGGTTGTCCTTTTATTGATTGGGTAAGAGAGTGAGCGCAGGCCCCATATTTCCTGGTGAACGATCTGTCCGCCATGTTCTGTAATGAAGTCCGAGAACTTCTTCTGGGCTGCCTTGTAGTCTTCCTCGGCCAGTACGGGGGTGAAGATGAGCATCAGCTCATAATTCTGAAGGTTGTTTTCTGTTGCCATATTTTTTTTAAAAAGTTAAACCAATCGCCCGGCAGGAACATTGGATACCTTTTCGAAGTTAAAAGTCAGAAGTTAAAACCCGGAAGTTTCAACCTCGCCTCTTAGCCCCTATCGGTAGCCGGGCAAATTTGGGATTGCAAAAGTAGCGTATATTATTATTCAATCCAAAAAATATTGAAATAAAATGGCTTAGTGGCTGAGCAGCCCAATAACTCAATGGTGTTTCGGCGGCGCCTCCCTTTTTTTGAAAACAACATAATAATATTTGGCACACCGTAGCGCAGTACCCCTGTTTTTTGAACAAGAGTGCTACGGATATCCGGAACACTTATATAGAGCTATTTGAAAATGACCCCGCGCAAGCGGATAAGTATAATATAATTATGGCATAACACAGCACAGTACCCCCTTTTTTCAAAAAGTGCTGTGTGTTTTTTTACTCGTTTCCCTGATTTGGCGTATTTGCTAATACTCGGGAGATATCTTCGCTTCGCTGCGATATGACGTGATATTACAAAATTGGTATATAACACAGCACAGTACCCTGTTTTTTGAAAAAGTGCTGTGTGTTTTTTACTCGTTTCCCTGATTTGGCGTATTTGCTAATACTCGGGAGATATCTTCGCTTCGCTGCGATATGACGTGATATTACAAAATGGGTATATAACACAGCACAGTACCCCTGTTTTTTGAAAAAGTGCTGTGTGTTTTTTACTCGTTTCCCCTGATTTGGCGTATTTGCTAATACTCGGGAGATATCTTCGCTTCGCTGTGAGGTGATATTATAAAATGCGTGTATAACACAGCACAGTCAGCCTGTTTTTTGAAAAGTGCTGTGTTATTGGCATAATTTATATATTATATTAATTATAATATTAATAATCTTTTCCACCGGATGTTCTGAAAGGCATCCGGTGGTACTGATAATAACCCGTTTTTTATTAATTCACTTGATGCAACCTTAATGAGGGCGACCTATTTTATATCGGCAATTTATGCGTCAACCATTATAAATATGAGGAGCCTTATTGCGAAAACGGAATATTTCCATATTATCCGGGATATGAAAATAATTTACTAACTTTAGTAAAACATGGTTATGAAAATAATTGTGAAGATAACGTCAACATTGTTTCTATGTATTTCGATTGTTATATGCGGCTGTAAAAAAAAATTATCCCCTCCGTTTCCTCTAAACTATACAGCAAAAATGGGTGGCGTTTGGCATTGGTCCGGATTTCTCATCCACGTCTTTGTTGATCGCTCTGTAAATCCTTTAGTGATTTACGTTGATACTTCTTACGTCAAAGATACCTTTAGTGTTACTATCATAGACGATAAAACGATAACAGTACCCAATATTCTTCATGATACTACTTTCGATATAAGTATCAATTTGTTTTACAGTCATGATTCAACAAATACAATCATTTTTGGATACGGTGATAATCGTCTTTCCTACAACTATCAGTCTATTACTATGTCGTATTATGCAGTTATGGTGAAAGATACTGGTGTTGGCACCGACGAGTATGATCTATATTTACACTCACCCTAAGTATGGATGGTGCGTAGATGAAGAAGCGCTAAGGCAATGAAAGAAAACATTGTTATCATATGAAACTATTTACGAAAATAACAGTTGCATTGTTTCTATGCTCGATTGCTACTATGGTTATATACTGCTGCAAAAAATCATCACCGCCGTTCCCGTTAAATTATACTTCGAAAATGGGCGGTATCAGACCTTGGTCGGGGTTGATTATTCACAGTTATGTTGATACATTTGTTACTCCATTTATAATACATGTTGATTCCGCTTACATCATGGATACATTTGCTGTTGTAATAATAGATGACAAAAACGTACAAATGCCCAATATTATCCACGATCCTAACCAGGGTACAACTTTGGATTTATACTACCAATACGACTCGACAAATTCAATTACATTTTTTATATACGGTGCCTACAACCTTACTTACAATTATCAAAATAACACAATTGCTTACTCAGGCCAGGCACCCGCAGATACTACTTTTGCTGGCGAATATTACATATATTTACACTCACCATGAGTATGAGTGATGCGTGAGTTAAATAAGCTTTGTAGTCCAATGAAACTAATAATGAAAATAGCATTATCCTTGTTTCTGTCTATTATAATCGCAATATCTATGCACGGCTGCAAAAAATCATCCCCTCCGTTGCCATTAAATTATACAGCAAAAATGGGTGGTACCTGGCATTGGTCAGGTATTCTTGTCCATGTTTACGTAGATTCAACGGTAATCCCACCAATAGGTTACGCCGACACTTTTTACGTCAAAGATACTTTTGCAGTTATTGTAATAGATGATAGAACGATACGTGTACCCAATATTCTCCATGATACTGCATTCGACACAACCATTAATTTTGCCTACGATTACGACTCTACAAATACTATTATTTTCGGACACGCTGGTAGTTATCTTTCCTATAACTATCAGGTTAATACCATGTCGTATTATTCACGTCTATCGAAAGACACAAGCATTGGTCCCGGCGAACATGACATATACCTGCACACACCTTGAGTATGGGTCGGGCTGGACCCGTTCCGCCTGAAGTTAGCGTAGCGCATCCGGTGGTACAAATAAAAACCCGTTTTGCAAACGGTCTTCGCTTGGTGCAGCAAAATCGAAGGCAGCCAGTTCCATTGCCTCAGAATTATATATAACAATTAATATATTAATTATCATAATAACACAGCACTTCCTCAAAAAACAGGCCTACTGTGTTGTGTTATATACTTATTTTATTATGTAATTTTCAAAAAGCTCCACACCGGAGTGCCAAACACACAGCACTTCCCCAAAAAACAGGGGTACTGTGCTGTGTTATACACTAATTCTATTATATAAAATAGCTTATACCAGCAATAACACATAGCAAACCGTAACATTTATTCAAAAAAAGGGGGTACTGCGGTACGGTATTCACTAATTTCATTATGTCATTCTCCATCGCCCGCCGTAGATTTTTATTTCAGCCGCCGTAATTTTTTTCAAAAGCCATAGTTTCAACGAAGGCTATAATGAAGGAGGTAGCGTAGGAGGGAACTTCCCAACTCACCCAATACAATAAAAAGCTACTTTTGCCGTTCTGATTTATTATATGAGGAGCGTAAGAGCTGCAATTTGGTTGTTTTTTGGGTTACTGATGGCTGCCAGGGCGGGGGCGCAGTCATACTTTACCTCTATGGAGGTAGGCGTGGCTATTGGCGGTTCCCAGTATTTCGGCGACCTGAATGATAATTATGCCTTTAAGACTATAGGGCTTGCCGGGGGCATCTATGCACGCAAGCATATGAACCAATATATATCTGTAAAGCTGGTAGCCAACTACACCAAAATAGGATATGATGATAAATACAATACTGAGCCTTTCGAGCACCAGCGCAACCTCAACTTTCAAAGTGTAGTGATAGAAAGCGCCCTGCAGGCAGAGTTCAATTTCTTCCGTTTTGTAACCGGCGATAAGGAACACAGGTTTACACCGTTTCTCACAGGCGGTATAGGTGCATTTTATTACAATCCATATACTTACTACCAGGGCACAAAATATTACCTACAGCCGCTCGGAACGGAAGGCCAGAATAACGGCTATGCAAGCCGTAAGTACACCAACTATAGCCCATGCTTCCCGATAGGCATAGGGGCGAAATGGTGGATAAAAGGAGGGGTGAACCTGACCTTAGAAATAGCCGACCGCCTGACCACTACCGACTACCTCGACGATGTAAGCACTACCTATGTAGGCGCAAATAAATTCCCGCCGAATTCGGTAGCGGCCGCATTACAGGACCGCTCAGGCGAAAATGGTAATGGCAATGGAGAAGTAGGCACCGCAGGTAAGCAGCGCGGCAATACCGCCAGCTACGACCAGTACCTGATGGGCCTCATAAGTGTTTCCTGGCACTTCACCACCTACCGCTGCCCGCATTTTATGAGCGAGGAGCTTATAAGGGTGAGAAGGTAGTTGATAGGTTGATAAGTTGATAGGTTGATAGGTTGATAGGTTGATTGGTTGACAGGTTGACAGGTTGACAGGTTGATAGGTTGATAGGTTGATAAGTTGATTGGTTGATTGGTTGATAAGTTGATAGGTTGGAACCAAAATAAAAAATTAACATAAGATTACGCAACGACTAACCAACTAATCAACAACTCAACTTATCAACTAAAAGTCCAGCATTCCATTTGTCCATTCATCATCAAAGCTGGCGCTGTATTTCCGGTAGAAGTTGAAGGCGGGTTCGTTCCAGTTGAGCACCTGCCAGGTGATGCCTTTGAAGTTTTTTTCCTGCGCTTCCTTTATTATTGCACCCATCAATTTGCAGCCTGTGCCCCTGCCGCGGGCTTCTTCGGTTACAATTATATCTTCAAGATACATTTTTTGCCCCTTCCAGGTGGAGTACCTTATATAATACAGTGCGAACCCGGTAATAAAACCATCTTCCTCGGCTACAAATGCCCACCATACAGGGTTAGGCCCGAAGCCGCTTTCCACAAAATGGGGCAGGGTAACGGTTACTGCCTGCGGCGCCCGCTCATACACCGCCAATTCGGTAATAAGCTCCAGCATCCGGGGGCAATCTTCTTTGGCAGCTTTTCGTATTATTATCTCCGGCGGCATGATGTTTAACTTTTTGTATGCAATACTAATGGGTAAGCCACGTTATTCCAAATATCACAAGCTGTCAAATTTGAGTTAAACTCTTCGCCAATAATATACAGTGCGGAATATTTGTAATAAATTTATCTTAATTCTAAAAACACCAAGACAAACATGAGCACACAAGGCGAGATACTATGGGTTGACGACGAAATAGAATCAATGAAATCCCAGATACTATTTTTAAAAAATAAAGGTTATGAAGTAACGCCCCTCAGCAATGGTTATGACGCGCTGGAGATGCTGAAAGACAAAATAGTGGATGTAGTATTGCTCGACGAGAGCATGCCTGGCCTTACCGGGCTGGAAACACTGAGCAAAATAAAGGAAATGCAGCCCCAGTTGCCGGTAGTAATGATCACCAAGAATGAAGCGGAGAATATAATGGAAGATGCGCTGGGCGCACAGATCACTGACTACCTGATAAAACCGGTGAACCCCAACCAGGTACTGCTTTCACTGAAAAAAATAATGGATGGCAAGCGCCTGATATCTGAAAAAACGACGGTTGCCTACCAGCAGGATTTCCGTAACCTGTTCATGGCATTAAGCAATAACCCGGACCACGAAGAGTGGAAAGAACTGTATAAAAAATTAGTGTACTGGGAACTGGAAATGGGCAAGAGCGACAGCGAAGAAATGATGGAAGTGCTGCAATCACAAAAAGCAGAAGCCAATACCGAATTCTTTAAGTACATCTCTAAGAATTACGCAAACTGGATGAAGGACAATGGCAACTCCGGCCCGTTGTTATCCCATAAAGTTTTTGAGAAGAAAATTGCCCCGTACCTAAAGCAGGGAAAACCTACATTTCTGGTAGTTATTGATAACCTTCGCCTCGACCATTGGAAGGCATTTCAGTCAATAATCACTGATTCTTTCCGAATAGTGGAGGATGATTTGTTTTACAGCATTTTGCCGACGGCCACACAGTATTGCCGCAATGCGATATTTGCAGGCATGCTCCCTATAGACATAGAAGCCCATTTCCCCCTGGAATGGAAAAACGATGATGAGGAAGGCGGAAAGAACCTGTATGAAGAAAGATTTTTGGACAACCAGTTAAAGCACCTGAAGCTGGACAAACTGAAATGGCAATATATAAAGATCACCAATAATGATGATGCCAAATCAATGGAGGACAACATCCACAATTGCCTTTCTAATGACCTGACGGTAATTGTGTACAATTTTGTAGATATGCTCTCCCATGCCCGTACGGAAATGGAGGTGCTAAAAGAGTTGGCGGGTGACGAGGTATCGTACCGCTCACTGGCGGTAAGCTGGTTTGAGCACTCGCCGCTGCACAGGGCACTGAAGAAAATAGCCGATAAGGGTATACAGGTAATGATCACAACCGACCATGGAAGTGTGCAGGTGAAAACGCCCAGTAAGTGCGTTGGCGACCGTGCCACCACTACCAACCTGCGCTACAAGCATGGCCGCAACCTGCAATATGCAGACAAAGATGTGCTGGCGTTCCGTGATCCGAAATTTGCCGGTTTGCCGCGGCCTAATATAAGCTCCACTTTCATTTTTGCCAAAGGCGATGTTTTTCTATGCTATCCCAATAACTACAACCATTTTGTGAACTATTATAAAAATACCTTTCAGCACGGAGGAATTTCGCTGGAAGAGATGATAATACCGGTGGTGAGGATGGAAAGTAAGTAATTAATGGCTCAAGTAAGTAATTAATGGCTCAATGGCTGAATAGCTTAATGGCTTAATGGTGTTTGGGTTATGCGCAAACTGCACTTGGCAAATTTAGATTTTTTAGTTGCCCGGGCCTTTAGGTCGGGGTTTAGCGTTTTATTTTGTCCGGCTTTAGCCGAAATTATACGCTATGAGTAATACCACAAGTGCAATTTCGGCTAAAGCCACTATATTATTTATTTTGTCCCCGACTTAAAAGTCGGGGCAACTATGCAGGAGTGCGATTTGTCATAGACCCTTTCCAATATTGACTATTGCGATAAAAGCATTAATATTAAACCTGAATCTAAAAATTCACATTTAATGCTTTTTGAAGGAAAATTTACGGAAGATGGATTTGATAACCGGATAACTAAGCTATATGGTATCCGCTACCCGATAATACAGGCAGGCATGATCTGGGCTTCCGGGTGGAAGCTGGCCTCAGCGGTTAGTAATGCCGGCGGGCTGGGGATAATAGGGGCGGGAAGCATGTACCCAGAGGTGCTGCGGGAGCATGTGCGCAAGTATAAACAGGCAACCAACAAACCTTTCGCCGTAAACCTGCCATTGCTGTACCCGGATATTGATAAGCATATAGCCGTCATATTAGAAGAGAAAGTCCCCATTGTATTTACATCTGCCGGAAACCCTAAAACATGGACGGCCAAACTCAAAGAGAACGGTATTATTGTAACCCATGTGGTATCCAGCGCAAAATTTGCGAAGAAATGCGAAGATGCGGGCGTGGATGCTGTGGTGGCCGAGGGTTTTGAAGCCGGAGGCCATAACGGGCGGGAAGAAACCACCACGCTATGCCTGGTGCCTGCGGTGCGCGAAGTCATTAATATACCGTTTATTGCTGCGGGCGGCATTGCTACCGGCAGGGGCATGTTTGCAATGATGGCGTTGGGCGCTGAGGGTGTCCAGATGGGCAGCAGGTTTGTATGTACCCCGGAAGCATCGAGCCACCGGGCATTTAAAGCGGCGGTGGTTGCCGCAAATGAAGGGGACACGGTTGTCACCTTAAAAAAACTGACGCCGGTAAGGATGATCAGAAACCAATTCTTCCAAAAAGTGCAGGAAGCAGAAAATGCCTGCGCCACAGTGCCGGAACTGGAACAGTTGCTGGGGCGTGCCAGGGCAAAAAAAGGCATGTTTGAAGGCGACCTGGATGAGGGAGAACTGGAAATAGGCCAGGTAAGCAGCGTAATAAAAGATATAAAGCCGGCAGCAGACGTGGTGGCAGAAGTTTGGGGAGAATTTAAACGTACTGCGGAGGCACCCTTTCGGTTTTAATAAATATGTAAAGAATTACCAACCTTCTATTAAAATTGGTATGTCTTATTGGGCATTGGCTGATAAATAATTATGCCTTTTTGCGCGGTTATTTATATATTTGTATTGTATTTTATGGTTGATTTTTAACGCATTCACCACATAAAATGAGATGATTGCCAAAAACATAGTTTCTATTTGCTTGTTTTTGATAATTTTTCTTATTTTACATGGTTACTTTGTTATTTGATTGATATTTTTATCGTTTTATAATACGTTTATGAAGAAATTTTATTGTTTATTTTTACTGTGCTGTTTAAGTTTTGTTTCATTTGCGCAGGTTACTACTACCATTTGGGCCACCACCAGCGGCCCGCATACTACAGGCAGCGCTACTGTGGCTGCTATTACATATGATCCCATAGTTACCGGAAACTTAGATGCTACAAGGGCCTATGCTGTTTTTGACCTGAGTTCTATTCCTATAGGTTCAACCATTATTTCTGTTGATGCGGGGATTGACGTTGCCGCGTACAACTCGGGTGCCACTCCCGCCTCTGATATTTCCTGGAATACATATGGTATTAATTCTGACATTTCGGTCATTACTACTCCGGCTTCTTTATATGCCCAGTTGGGGCCTCCAGGTTTAACTGTGGCTCAACTTATTTATAATTCAACATATGGGGCGGCAGTTGGTGACCCGATACTTCCTTCACCAGGGTATTTAGGTAATGCTGTTACTTTTATTGGTAATAATATTCCACTTGTGACAAGCGCATTCCCTGCAGGCAAAGTTTCCTTAGCCTATTATACCTCAACCACTAATACTGCTACCTACACCATAACCGGCGAAACCGGCACCACAGCCGATGTTTTTGCTGCAGGCCATGCGCCCTACCTCATGATCACCTATTGCCCGCCGCCTACTGCCGTTACCGCTACTGCGGCCCCGCTTGTTGCCTGTTCCGGCGGCACGCTGTCCCTTACCGGCAGCGCTACCGGGGCCACAGACTATTCGTGGGCCGGCCCAGGCGGGTTTACCTCTACCGATCAGAACCCATCCTTTATCTCTACTGCGGCGGCATCAGGTATCTATACCCTAACCGCTATTAATACCTGCGGGGCTTACACCGCATCTTCTGCCCCCGCTACTACAGCTTCAGTAATTTCTGATGGCGGGGCTATTACCGGCGCTACCAGCGTCTGGACAGGGTTTTATACCCAGTTAAGCGACCCCACACCGGGCGGCACATGGACGAGCAGCAATCCGGCTATAGACAGCATCAACTCATCTACCGGCCTCGATTCCGGTATAGCTCCCGGTACGGTAACCATTACCTATACTACTGCTTTGGGTTGTGTGTTCACAACCCCGCTACTGGTCATTTCTTCTGTATTCAGCCAGTTGCCTACCGTCTCCGGTGCAGGCGGCGGCCTTGGTTTCCCCCTTGTGGCCTGGTACCCCTTTTGCGCAGACACATCAGATAAAAGCACGCTTGGCGTGGCAGGCCCTAACCCGCTCATAAACAGTGGTGTCGGCATTACTCCCGCAGTGCTTACCACAGATAGGTTTGGTATCCCTAATGATGCCTATGCTTTTGACGGCATTGATAATGTAATGTACACACCCACTTTCTTTCCCGTATCAGCGCCAACACTCGACTACACTTATTCCTGCTGGATGGAAGCCGATACTGCTGAAAATTCCATTATTTTGTACAATGGCAACCCAAATACAGATGGCTTTGGCTTCGTATTAAACGATGGCACAGCTACCGGAGCGGGAAGTTCCGTCTCCGTTTTGTTTGGAGGTTTCGGGCAGTTTTTAACAACGCCTATCAGCCTGAACCGCTGGCATAACCTGGTTTTGAAGAAAAACGGGAATAGCTATGATTTTTATATAGATCATATTTCAGTGGGCTTTTTTATAACTCCTTATAATCCCATGACGAGCGTTTTCGCGATTGGTGGCGATTACAGCTCCACTTTAACGACGGGAACCCTTCAAAGGGCGTTCAGGGGTAAGCTTGATGACATTGCTATCTACAACAGGCAGCTTTCAGATGCGGAAAGAGATTCATTGTATAATTTTAACCCTGATGCCCGTGTATTTACACTGGGCAACGATACCACTATTTGCTCTGATTCTATCACATTATTTCCAAGTCCTCCGTCCCTCGGGAACGATTATGCGTGGATAAATAGCCTCGGTGTTACTTTTTCTACCGATTCTGCAATTACTATAGATCCGCCGACAGGGCTATTGGGAACTACGATCAGGTTAGTTGTAGGGAAACCTTTCGGCTGTTTTGCCCGCGACACTGTTACCATATACAAAGCGCCGATACCAATTAACATCGGCGCCAGCCCTATCAAAATATGCCTGGGCGATACGATCACGTTAACAGATTTTACACCTCATTCGCCATCAACTTTATTTGCATGGAGCACCGGGGATACTACGGCTTCCATACGGGTCGCGACCGCCGGGTACTATTCAGTCGTTGTTGACAGCATTTACCACTTTACCCGCATAAACAGCTCCGGGGTTTCTTATGCCGACAGCAGCATTTGTGTAGGCAGGGATACGGTTCAGGTTGAGGTTCACCCTGTGCCGATAATAGGCCTGAGTAATTATGCGAATTGCCAGGGAGTATCTGATACTATTCGCCCGCACTTCGACAGCGCCTATAATTATGCTTTTGGCCACCCGGGTTTTGCCCCGTTCAATACCGATTCCACTTATGTCATTGATAACACTATAGGAACACAAGTTTACTGGATAAAAGTCAACGACTCGGGCTGCGTTAGGTTTGACACCATTTCGGTGCTCATTGTGTGGGATACACTTACGTTCTTTGCCAAAGATACAGCATTCTGCCAGGGCCAGGCATGGCTGCCATCTGCTACTTACCTGCTGGCAACCGATAATGGTATAGCCACTTATCAATGGACGCCGACCGCAGGCATTCCGGTGTCAAATGTCCCCAATCCGACAATTACTCCTGATACCTCGGCCGAATATCATCTGACCGTTAGTTACCCGGGTTGTCCCGATATTTCAGATTCATTTTTTATTGATGTGCAACCCAATCCTATTGTGTTTCCCGGTAATAACCGGTCGGTCTGCCAGTTTGATACTATTCATGTTGTAGCCAATGTAACTCCGGATTGGTATGCCCACTATAGCTATTCATGGTCTCCGTCAAATGCGCTCGATGCCTCAACTACCAGTACAGTAGTATTTCATCCGGACACTGTTGTTGATGTAAGCCTTGTGGTTACTGTAAGTACGCCCGCCGGCTGTTCGGCAACTGATTCAGTGCAGCTATTTGTACATCCCGGCGACTTCTTAAAGGATTCACTTGTTTACAGCATTTGTCCTGGTGATTCCATCCAGTTTATGCCGTATGCCGATACAGTCGCGTTCCCGGGTACCACACTTTCCTCGTTTAGCTGGCAGCCAAGCGTGTACCTGAGCGACTCCACGTCGGCAACCCCCTGGGTACATGCCGTCACTTCAACCGATTACAATCTGCTGGCCCGGAGCCAGTATGGCTGTAAGGATACCCTTTATTACAAGGTTAATGTTGATGCCGCTGCCGTTATGTATCTCGGGGCTGATTCAATAACCATAACCACCGGCCAGTCCTATTTAATATCACCGCAGACCAATTGTGCGGATTTCCTTTGGTATCCGCCGCTGCAGATTGATGATATCCATTCTTCCACACCTACGGTATCGCCGGTTGTAAATACTACTTATATTGTTTACGGAAGTACAGCCAACGGGTGCAAGATAACGGACTCAATTAAGATCCGTATTGCACCAAAATCTTTGATTGATATTCCTAATGCTTTCACTCCCGGAGCTAACCTTAATAATATGTTCATGTTGATCCCGACAGGAACGGTTTCATTAAAATATTTCCGCATTTTCAATCGCTGGGGCAACAAGGTTTTTGAGACGAAAAATATAGACGAAGGCTGGGATGGTAATTATAATGGTAAGCCACAGCCCTTTGACGTTTATGTATATGAAGTAGAGGCGGAAACTACAAGCGGGGAAGTTATCCAAAGAGTAGGGAACGTAACATTGCTGAGATAGGTTTTTAATATATTGTAAAGTGCTGTTTGATTGGGAACAATTAAACAGCACTTTTTTTTATGGCCCTTTACTAATTTTAATTAAGGCTATGTCACTACCACCATCCCCGGTAAATACTACCGCCAAAAGCGGTTAAAATATTGCTTAATTTTAGTCCCAAATCCCAAATAGTTGGATCATATAGACATCCTCGAAGCCGAGGCGATATTTATTTTCAGGGAGATAGCCGGGCAATTTTCAAAGCCAGTGCTCATGTTTTCAGGAGGCAAGGATTCCACAGTCCTTATACACCTCGCTATGAAGGCATTTTATCCAGGCAAGCCGCCATTTACTGTTTTGCATATTGATACCGGCCATAATTTCCCGGAGGCGTTGCTTTTCAGGGATAAGTTAGTAGAGCGTACCGGGCTTCAGCTTATTGTGCGCAAAGTTGCAGACACCATCAAAGAGAAGAAAATAGCAGACGCCACAGGCAAATTCCCCAGCCGCAATGTGCTTCAGTCGCACACCCTGCTCGATGCTATAAAGGAATTCGGCTTCGATGCATGCATAGGCGGAGGCCGCAGGGATGAGGAAAAGGCAAGGGCTAAGGAACGGATATTTTCATTACGCAACGATAAAGGCGCCTGGCATCCATACAGCCAGCGCCCGGAATTGTGGGATCTTTATAACGGCAAAATACACAAAGGAGAAAATGTGCGGGCATTCCCTATCAGCAACTGGTCTGAAATAGATGTATGGCATTACATACGCCGGGAAAAAATAGAACTGCCTGCTTTGTACTTTGCCCATGAGCGGAAATGTATACTTTATAATGGACGGTTAATTGCTGTGTCTGAATATATAACAATTGATAAGCACGACACCATTGTAAATAAGAAAGTGCGATACCGCACCGTAGGAGATATGACTTGCACTGCCGCAATTGAGAGCAATGCAGAAACGATGAATGAAGTGATCTTTGAAATAGAAAACTCGGCGGTCAGTGAACGGGGGGAAACAAGAATGGACGACCGGTTTTCTGATGCGGCTATGGAAGACCGGAAGCTAAAAGGGTATTTTTAAAGAGGCTTACGACTTATAACTTACGACTTATTAATGATGGACATACTCAGGTTTATTACAGCAGGCAACGTAGATGACGGAAAAAGCACGTTAATAGGTAGGTTGCTTTATGATACCAACAATATCAAAAAAGATGTACTTGAGTCTGTTGCCGATACCGCACAGGAAACATCCCCTATTAACCTCGCCTATATTACCGACGGGCTGCGGGAAGAAAGGCAGCATGGAATAACCATTGATGTAGCATACAAATACTTTACTACGTCACGGAGAAAGTATATAATTATAGATGCCCCGGGGCACTTCGGGTATACAAGGAATTTAGTAACGGGTGCTTCCGGTGCCGATCTGATGATCATACTCATAGATGCTAAAAACGGTATTGCCGACCAAACAAAAAGACATTCCTTAGCTGCCTCATTTCTTAAAACAAATCAAATAGTTGTTGCAATAAATAAAATGGACCTTGTGAACTATAATGAACAGGTATTTAATTCATTAAGAAAAGAGTACTTATTAATAGCAGAAAAATTGCACATCCCGGAAATTACGTTTATACCTATGAGCGCTTTGTGTGGAGACAATGTTTCGTTCCCATCTTTAAAAATGGATTGGTATAAAGGTAAAACACTCATGCAGTACCTTGACAGCTACACACCGCTTAACACATACTCCGGTGTTGCAAGGTTTTCAATACAATATATTATTGATGCTGTAGAAAAGGGATACACAGGGAAAATGCTTTCCGGCAAATTAAAAGCAGGTGAGGGGATAGTAATTTATCCTAAAGCAGAAAAAACGGAGATCCGTAAAATAATGCACGGATACGAAGAAGTAACAGAAGCGGGGGCAGGACAAAATGTCTGTATTTTTCTTGAAAATGATATTGACGCGAAAAGAGGGAATATTATTGCAGCAGCCGATAATGGCCCCACATGCAGCAGTGAGTTTGAAGCTACCGTCTGCTGGCTGAACGCAGACGCAGCATTACAGCCCGGAGCAAAGTATTATTTGCGGATCAATGGATTAGAAACGAGTTGTACTATTACTGAAGTGCTTTATAAAATTGATGTTACTACTTTTGAGGAACGCAAAACCGATGCACCTGTTGAAGTAAACGAATTCGCAAAAGTAAAGATTTCGACCAGCGATACAATTGCCTATGACCTTTATGCCATTGTGCCGGAAAACGGGCGGGGAATAATAATTGACGCTGGCACCAATTATACTTCGGCGGCCTTCATCATTTAGAGGTTCGACAAGATAAAGTTTGCTAACTTTTCGGTTGATATTTCAACGGATTCCAAATCAGACCGTATAATTAAGTCCGGATTTGCCGGGACTTCAAATGGATCATTTACCCCGCTAAGATTGCCTATTTTATCTGGATGCCCATGAGGTAATAAGGCTTTTTTGTATAAACCCTTTGTGTCCCGCTGAATCAATACATCCAGGGCACAATCAATAAATATGGTTTTGACATTTTCGTATAAGCACACAGTTTCCTGCCGGATATCATCGTAAGGATTTATGGCGCATATAATGGGCACTATTTTATACTTTGCCAGCTTGCTGGCCACAAAAGCCAGGCGCCGTATATTCTGGTTTCTATGTTCCTTTGAAAAACCGAGGTCGGCACATAATACTTTACGGTACTCATCGCCATCAATTATTTCCACATTAATATTTTTCTGCGATAGTTGCCTTTTCACATTTTCTGCTAACGTTGTTTTCCCACTTCCCGACAAACCGCAAAATTGAATGATCATTTTATTTTGTATTTTTCATCAATATAGTAAGTGAAGATAACAAAATAAAGAAATGCTTTTTATGCACAGGCTGAAAGAAAAATTGCTGAATGAGCATTTACTTGTTTTTATGTTTTGCCTCGCGGTTATATTTGGTTCGGCATTAGCCACTTTATTTGAGTACGACCTGGCAAGGTTCCCGGACTGTAAAACATATCTCGGGCTTGCACAATTTGATATTAACCAAAGCCCGGTAAGAGTTTATAGGGTCATAATTCCGTTTGCTGCTGCCGGACTTAATTTTCTTTTTGGTGGAATATTTTCAAAGTTTGCACCGGCTTATTTTGTCGGTAATTATTCATTACCATTTTGCTTTTTCCTAATAAATATCATCTTAACGGCGTTTTTCGGGTCGCTTATATATCGCTACTGCAAAGCATTTGGAGTTGATAAGCTGTCTGCCATTATCGGAACACTCGTAATGCTTACTTGCAGATATACGATTTACATGGCAGCACTTCCATTGGTTGATTCTTTATTTTGCGTAGTAGTAATGCTAACCCTGCTGGGCATAAAGCTAAAGAGCACTAACATGCTGTTGTGGGCAATATTCCTCGGGCCGTTTGCCAAAGAGTCTTTTATATTCTTGGCTCTTCTAATTTTCTTTTTCAGCCATCTGGACAAAAAAAGATCGTTTTTATACTTTTTATATTCAGCTATTTTGGTTTTTACATTCAGGTATATTTATGAGGTGTTCGTTTTGAGAACTAATGGGAACGGGCTTATGGCCGATCTGCGTCATTTGCCAAACATCATAAAGTATTTACCAAAGTTGTTTAGTTTTTACACTCTGGGTAAAATACTAATGAATACAGGCTTTTGGGTATTAGCACCATTACTGGTTATGTTCTTTAAACCGGGCTGGGGCAGGGAAGTGCTTGCAAAGCTGGATAAATGGCTATCCTGGTTTATCATTGCTGTGGTGATACAAATGCTGCTTTCCGGTTCTATGGAGCGGATGTTCTACCTTGCGATGCCTGTTATTTGTGTAATTGTCGCCCTATCCGTTGCTGAATCAAGAAAATTATATTTGCAGTCGGCGAGTTAAATACAGACACAATGAGTTCAATTTTCGGGAAATGCCATCTTGATAAAAAGCCGGTCATAAGCAGTGATCTGGGCTTGATGCGCGATGAACTGAACCACTGGAATGCAGATGATGCAAATGTGTGGATAAACGGGGCTATAGGGTTTGGCCACCTGATGCTTTATAATATGCCTGAATCCCTTAATGAAAAACTGCCATTGCACAACGCTCTCTATGGGTTATCCATTACCGCCGATGCAAGAATAGACAATCGCGAAGAGCTATATCCGCTGATGCAAATAATTACAACTGACGAAAAGAACATTCCTGATAGCAGCCTTATTCTTTCGCTCTATAAAAAATACGGCGCAGACTGTGTGAAATACCTAATTGGCGATTTTGCCTTTGCTATTTGGGATGAAGGAGAGCAATTGCTTTTTTGCGCCCGTGACCATATGGGCGTGAAACCTTTTTTTTATTATAGCGACGGCCATTTTTTTGCTTTTGCTTCAGAAAAAAAAGGGTTGTTGTGTTTGCCTGGGGTAGACAAGATTATTGATAAGCCATTTTTTTACAACCAGGTATTAACTCCGGTAATACAGGCGGCAGATACTACTTTATACAAAAATATCAGGCGGTTGCCGCCGGCCCATTCACTTACTTTTTACCCTTTAAAAAATAAGCTACTGCTTCACCAATACTGGACACTTGATGCAGATAAAGAAATAAAGCTTTCCCGCAAAGAGGATTATTACGAGGGGCTGCTGCGTCATTTTGAAGAGGCTGTAAAATGTAGGTTGCGCAGTCACTACCCCATTGGTGCCGAACTTAGCGGAGGCCTTGATTCTTCAGCAATAACCGGTGCGGCAAATTATTTTCTAAAATATGAAAAAAAGCATTTAATGACATTTTCCAACGCAAGTCTCGATGGCAAACTTGTATTCGCTCCGGGATGGGAGGACGAACGGAAATATATTGATGCCGTAAATGAATTTAATAACATTGAAGCACCTGTATTGGTCACAGAAGATATATGGCACAGTGTGGAAGGCGAAATAGATTTTTCGCTGAAAATGAATGATGGCCTGGAAATGTGGAGCCCTACATGGATAATGCCCATCAAAAAATCGGCAACGCAAAGAAATGTAAGGACCACGTTATCCGGCTTTCCAGGGGACGAAATGGTGTCGTACAGGGGGCAGTTTTATTTTCTTGATTACTTAGATAAAAAACAGTATGCCAAATATTTCTCAGCTAAAAGTGAAAGAAGGTTTAATAAGCTAAAGCCTTTTCTATCCGCAGGTGTAGAATTTGAGATGCATAAGCTGAAGAATATTTTAGTTTTGAACAACAAGGAAGCAAAAAACATTGCTGATTTTTTTAGCATACCGGCAAAATACAAATATGCCAAAGGCGATGTAGTTTGGGAAGATATTAATTACCGCGAACGATTTAGAAGCTACCGGCATTTTCAAAAGTATAGGCTATTAAAACCGCAGATCGCCCTGCGGATGGAAGCGGAAACAAGGTTTGGTTTATGCTTTAAAACGGAGCCGCGATTCCCGATGGCGGATATAAGGCTTACCCAGTTTTATTTGTCAATGCCGAACGATCTGAAATATGGCGGTACATTATCACGCAATGCTTACCGGGCTGCTTTGAAGAAATACCTGCCCGAAGTAGTACTGCAACGCGATAATAAGTTATCTAATATTATGCCCTTCAAGTCTACTCCCGACGTGATTGGTAAAAGACAGGCATTTTTGTTAAAAATGCTTAATAATTTTGAAAATAAATCTATATATAATAATGTTATAAAAATGAAGAATCCGGTTCATAATTATAATAGGTTAAAGTTTCTGGAAGTGCTGAGATGGTATGAAAAAAATTTTGTGGATTCCAAAGAATAACTATCTTTGTAAAAATGTTAATGAGATGCAAAACCCAATTGAAAAAGCCGATGTAAATTTTACGGATACCGTAAAAAAAGAATGGTCTGCTCCGGTGTTTGAAATCATCAGCAAGGAAATCATTCAAAGCGGTTCTCATGGACCGGAAAGCAGCTCAGCGGCAGGTTCTTAATTATTATTGTCTATATTTATTATCCTATATTGCAAATCAACTTTTGCTGAAAACCTTTTACCCATTCTTTTATTTCAGTATTTATATTTTTCTAAAATATTCTTGTGTTTTGACTTAATTTGCATTATATGTTTTTTTGATAATTCTTTCTCCCAGTTTCCTTTTTTCCCTGATCTAAAGAACTGATTTGCTTTAATGTTCTCTTTAAACCCTTTTTGAGTTTCCTGGTGGTGTAGTTTTTCAAAGCTTGCTGCTGATATAGCTCTTAATATTTCGTCGGAAGTACATTGCCAGCCTATAAAATCTAAAGTCCTTTCAAACACTTCAAAAGCATTGTCAAGCATATCCTCGTAACGAATTACAAGTACTGGGAATTTTGGTTTTAATGTCCAGCTATTAACATGGCTGCTCCAATCAGAAAGGTGTTGGGGGAATTGCATGCTTCTATTTAAATTCCCTGATTGCGCTACCATACAGGCACTGCTGTCATTGAGCATATCAACAGCCTCCTGAATGCTGAATTGCATATGGTTAGCAAGTGAACCTGCAATATCAAGTGGATTGCGTATGAAATAAACAGCACAATGGGTAATGTCTTCGGGGATAAGATTTTTCCCCTCAGGATCAGGCCCGAAAGCATCATGTACTTTAATAATGCTCAGGGAATTTCTTTCGGCTGCAATATAGCGATAAACATCAGCTACTATTAATTTGCCCTCATCGTCATAGAGGTCCCGTGAGTCTATATCAGTAACCAGGTCGAATGTGTCTCTTGACGAGAAAATACCATCTGATCTCATATCGTTTATGTCTACTTCTCCATTATTCATTAGCGCCGTTAAAAATGCACGAAACCACGTATTGCCTGATTTGGGGTAAGATGCCAGCCATAATATTTTGTGAGGAAATAGTTGTTTGTATCTCATAACAAAATTTCAAGGGAGTTACATAATAAATCTACGGTTGTTCCCTTTATTGGCCTTGTTACTTCATAAACCGGGGCCTGGTTTATCAATTGAGACAACATTTTAAAGTGCAGGGTCCTTAACGGTGTATTTGATATAAGCTGGTATTTGTAAGCCTGTTTTTCCATTTGCTTAAATGCGGGAATCGGGTCGAGTTTTTTTATAGAGATTTCATCAGCATTCTGTGGGTTCAGTATAAATATTTTGGCCACATGCAATGATTGAAGATTAAACGATTTAAAAAAGAACTGGCCATACTTAGGTAACTGGGGGCGAACTTTAAAATCCCTGGTAAACAGTTCGCTATCTAATTGCGCTATTGCGTCGTCCCAAAGCTTTATCATAGGGTAGGATGCAGTACCAGACACTCCTGGGCCATTTTGATGCAATACACAAATATCGTCAGTAAAAATGGTATATCCGCGCGATGCAAGAGCCGCCAGCAATGTGGACTTTCCTGCGCCTGAATTTCCTGCAAATACTATAAGCTGCTCATCCTTAACAATAGCGGAGGCATGAAAAGGTATGCTGCCTCTTTGATAAAGTAGAGCTGCCATTACCGTGCCTAACAAAAATAATCGAATGCTACGCAAATCAATATCCGGAGCAGGTGCCACAATAATTTTATTTCCATGGCTAACGTAGTAGTTGCAGATATTCTTAATGCTTAATAAAAATTCGTCCTTGCTGATGCTTGAAAAAGCCCGGTGTATTACCTGGGCGCCTTCCAGCTTTTCGGGCGTATTCCCTGATATTATTGTTACGTCTGCTACAGGAAAATCAGCAGGTAGTAATTCGGGAAATTCAATTTCAGACGCTATTAGCAGGCCAAAGCCTCTATATTTATACATTAGGGTGATTATTGTTTAAGTAACCCAAACGATCAATTGTGATCTCAGCTAAAAAATGAATGTACCTGGTATTGCGAAAAATCGCAAAACCCGGTAACGGTAACACCTGAGCATTGCAGCCACGCATGGCCGCTCAGGCTATTCTTTTCGTCTTTGCGAAACCCGAAATACAATGTGCTGGGCAACTTTCTCCGCTTCAGCATAATTTTTGCCGTTAATGACCTCGTATAGCATTCCGTGGGCCATGGGGTATACCTGTCGCAAAGTTTTACAGCAAAGCTTATTTTTTTTATCAGGTTCAATTCTTTGGGTATTGAATTATGAGCCGGTTTGTTTTTTACCGTGCCTAACCAATTAGCTACTTTTCTGAAGGGAAGAAATAACAAAGTGACCTTCACATATGCAGCCGTAAATACTGCCTCGGCAAAAAGCCACTTTACAGGCCATGGGATGGCTGCAAAACTTTTTATTTTTTTTAGCACTGTGCTGATCATCCCCCGTTTAAATTGCTGTGAATGGTAAACATACCTTGTTCCATGCTCGTTTGCAGAAACTTAATGGTTTCATTCGTACACTGTTCGTCAGTTATATCGTATATGCTCAATAATTTTTGAACCAGCCCGCTCACAGGTAGTGGTTGCCCGCTAAGGCCCCAGATATCGGCGCCTACATTGTTCAAAGTAATAAAATCCCCATTGTCCATATTCATCATTACCATTTCTTCACCCAGTTTATTGGCAATGAACCGGATTTCGTTTCGCTGTACGATCGTGCTTAAAGTAATAATAATGTTATCGGCCATGCAACTGCGTTATATAATGTTTCCGGTACCGGTTTTCAATATCAAAGATAAGAACAATTTTTGCAAGCTGCCGCTAAACAGGGACGGCATTAAAGCAAAGAGGCTGCATTCTGTCGAATGCAGCCTCTTTTGCCAGTTAGAATAATTATTGTTTAAGTAGTCTGCTGGTTACTTTACCAGCGCTGTTTTCTGCCGTTACGAGGTAAACACCTGGTACCAGTTTAACGATATCCATGGATACGGTTGAGCCATCAGTAATAGTTACCTTTTGTTCCATCATTTTCTGGCCAAGCATATTATAGATATAAACGGTTGCACGGCCTTCAAAACTCGGGAAACTTAGCCTTATGGCATCTTTTGACGGATTCGGCTGAATCGTAATCATTTTCAGTTTATTCGTCCGGTTATTTATCATTTTCGGATGAGAGTAAACTGTCCTGGTCGCACCTTTATGAAACAGTGTATGCTTGAGCTCTGTATTAGTCCACACGCTGCCGGTGTCTGTTATATAGAACTGAACTGCGTTAATATTGCTGTCCGTTACCGAAGTTGAAAGAGTATCAGCAGGTGTTGCATAGAACCCGTCAGGTGGTGTTGCTGATACTGAAGCGCTCCAGTCACCGATTACTGATTCATATATTACCGGTACGTTTTCTACAGAATCATCAAATACAATTGCTGTAGGCGAAACGATCAGCAGCAATGAGCCATGCTCTTCCTGGGTGCATGCTTCCTGGCATCTGCCGGTATTATCCTGCAATGCGCAATGATACCTTGTTTCAGGAGCGGAGCAGGGCGTTAAAGGATAGTCATCATCATGGTCGCAGCCATCTACCACATCGTAATCACCGGCCTTTTGGCCAGTATATAGTGTACAGCCAGACCCTCCATAATAACTGGAGGAAATACATGACTTGCCTACAACAAGATAATGCCCGTTAGCGGGAACTGTAATTGTATATTGATAAGCAGGGCCTCCGCCTATGTTACAGGATACCGGCGCACTGACAACACAGTTGGAAATAATACCGGTGGTATTGTTCCACACCGATGAATAGTGGCTCTGTACACCGTCTACAGGTCCGCATGTATGCCTGTCGTAAACTTTAAAGTTACAAGCCAGGGGCGTCTTGGAAACCGAGGGATAATATCCGCAGGAAGTAGTATACAATGCCCCGTAAGCAGTAATTGTAGCGCTTTCTATTACGTAGATGCTTTTTGTCGTTGTGCTGCTGCACCCGCTCTGGCCCACCGTCAGGCTGATTGTATAGGTAGCGGCGCTGCATGGGCTTAAAATGCTTACCGACGAGCCGCTTGCGGTACCGGAAATGCTGGCTCCGCTGCCGCTTACTGACCAACTGTAAGTGCTCATGCCTGACGGGGCTGTAAATGTGTTGTTAACCCCGGCAAGTACAGAATCATTGCCTGTTATAGTGCTTGTTACTGCTGCAGGCTGTGCAATCGTAAATGTATTTGTTTTGACGCAGCTATTCGCATCTGTTACAGTTACCGTATACGTGCCGGCAGGTTTACCGGAAATACTGGAGGTTGTAAGGCTGCCCGTGCTCCATAAATAGGTATAAGGGCTCGTTCCTCCGCTAATGCTCGTGGTTATGCTGCCATTGCTGCTTCCGTTACAGGTTACATTCGTAATTGTGCCGGTAACGGTAGCTGCGGCTGGTTGTGTTACGGTTTTCGTTGTGGTTGCCGAACAACCGTGTGCGTCGGTTACAGTATAGGTATAGGTGCCTGCACTTATCGTGAAGGTACCTGTGCCGCTGTATGGCGCGGTACCACCACTGCCGGTTACCGTTATGGTTGTTGTCTGGCCATTGCACGTAATAATTCCTGAAGAGGACGAAGCGCTGATTGCGGCCGGTTGAGTTACGGTTTTTGTTGTTGTTGCCGAACAACTATGGGCATCTGTTATAGTATACGTATAGTTGCCTGCACTCACTGTGAAAGTACCAGTGCTGTTGTATGGCGTAGTGCCGCCGCTGCCGGTTACCGTTACCGTGGTTGTCTGGCCGTTACAGTTAATAGTGCCTGAAGATGATGAGGCGCTAAACGCAGTCGGTTGTGCAACGTTATATGATCCGGCGGCCGTGCAACTGTGTGCATCGGTAGCCGTAACGGAATAAGTACCCGCCTGGAGCCCGGAAATAGCCGCCGTACCAGGCTCGCCTCCAGACCAACTGTAGCTGTAAGGTGTTACGCCGCCCGTAGCTGATGCAGTAATACTGCCATTGCCCAGCCCGTTACAGGTTACATTGGTTACTGTTCCGCTCACAGTGACCGAAGAGGGTTGAGCAATTGTAACCGTAGCAGTAGCTGTACAGCCATGCGCATCTGTAGCTGTATAATTGTAGGTACCTGTAGTCAGGCCTGTGGTAGCAGTACTGTTATAAGTAATAGTTCCTGTGCCGCCTGATGAACTTAGCGATACGCTGCCGGTGTTGTAACTACAGTTTGGTTGTGTTGCGGTTGCTGAAAATGCTATTGCCGATGGATTTGTTATTGCAGCCGTGGCCGTAGCAGTACAGCCGTGGGCATCCGTAGCGGTATAACTGTAGGTACCTGTTGTCAGGCCTGTGGTAGCAGTACTGTTATAAGTAATGGTACCCGTTCCGCCTGATGAACTTAGCGATACGCTGCCGGTATTGTAACTACAGTTTGGTTGCGTTGCCGTTGCTGAAAATGCGATTGCTGTTGGATTTGTTATCGCAGCCGTAGCCGTAGCAGTACATCCATGAGCATCAGTAGCTGTATAATTATAGGTGCCTGTTGTCAGGCCGGTAGTGGCAGTACTGTTATAAGTAATGGCACCTGTGCCGCCCGATGAGCTCAGCGATACACTGCCGGCATTGTAACTACAGGTCGGCTGTGTTGCTGTCGCAGTGAAGCTGATCGCAGATGGTGTTGTTATTGCTGCTGTAGCCGTTGCTGTGCAGCCATTGCCATCGGTAGCAGTATAACTGTAGGTACCTGTTGCCAGGCCT
>Ga0207081_1030_pt1 | contig 28657 bp, 24 predicted proteins | sample Alteio_BWMinHeat_59_FD_153524 | JGI IMG/M metagenome (GOLD analysis project Ga0207081, IMG submission 153524) | Enriched cells from forest soil in Barre Woods Harvard Forest LTER site, Petersham, Massachusetts, United States -... | ecosystem: Environmental > Terrestrial > Soil > Temperate forest >... | reverse complement strand
GACGTCACGCACGTTATTCACTACAATCTTCCTGATGATGTAGAAAACTATACGCACCGTAGCGGAAGAACCGCACGTGCTGGTAAACATGGTGTTTCTATTACCTTGATTACCAACAGGGATATTAAGCGCATTCAGTATATTGAGCGCCTTATTAACCATAAGATTGAATATTTAGCAATACCAACGGGCAAAACAATCTGCGAAAAGCGCCTTGAACATTGCATAGAAAGTATCAATGCAAATCCAGGCGACAAAGAAGCAATTAAACCGTATATGGATGCTGCACTGAGCAAATTAAGTCATTTGACCAAAGAAGATTTAGTACAACGCCTCTTGTCTCTAAACTTTGATCAGTTTATAGATAAATATAAGCATGCTGCTGATCTTAACGATTCAGTTACGCCAGCTCATGATGGCGGCCGTTATATGCCGTCACGACGCCCAGCGCGTCGCCGCGGTGGCCGTTCAGATTTCGGTGGTAGAGATGGTGGTAGAGATTTTGGTGGCCGCTCAGATTCTGGTGACAGATCTGGTGGTTATGGCCGTCATCGCTCATCTGATCGTTCGGAACGTTCTGAACGTTCTGGTGGTGGCAATTGGCACCGTTCACGACAAAGTAATTAAAATAATGCGCACGCGCATTATTTAAAATATATTGAATGATAAAAGGGCTGTGTTTAAAAGCACAGCCACTTTTTTGTCTTATTTCACAAGGATTATGATGAATTATGTATGTCACACACGTAAATTTCAACTCACTCTTTTGCTCGCATGCTTTACCTTCTCCCAAGCTAGTGCGATGGATAAAGAAAAAGCATTAATGGGTGGCTGTTTTTTAGGGGGCATTGTTGCAACTTTATGCATTCAGCATTTCTATACAAAATGGAATCAGTCTGCGGTTAAGCTCGATCAAGGGATAGTCTATGATCAAGCAAGAAAATATAACCAAGCACAGGATGCCGTTAAACAACTTCCTCCAAACTTTTCTCTTGTCTGCTATATCAATAGCCCTTTAACAGATACAGGTAAATGGGTATATGATAGAAGCAAAGCTGATATTGTACTTGACTTAACAAAGCATCTCGCATATAAGCCTAACTCAAAAACAAAATACGGCGAATTTACAAAATGTAGACACTCTGTGGAGAATAATACTTGCGAAATAACAAGCATGTATTTTAGAGAAGGTGATTCAAAAACCGTTATTAACTATCAACCAATAGGTAACCTTGCAGCGATAATGGAACCCAGAATTACATACCTAGGTACAGAATAAGAAAGCCACTAGAGGATCATGATGAATTACTTTTGTCACACGCGTAAATTTCAACTCACTCTTTTGCTCGCATGTTTTACCTTCCCTCAATCTAATGCAATGGACAAAGAAGAACTAACTCTCATCGGAGCAGGTTTTTTAGGCGGCATTCTCACGGCATTCTGCATTCAACATTTCTATACAAAACATAATCCATTGCCTATAGCAAGTATTAATAGTACTGCAACACCACTTCCTGTTGTAACACCACCTGTTGTGACACCATCTCCTGTTACGCCACCTCCTGTTATAAAACCACTTCCTGCTGTTACACCACTTGTTGCAACACCACCTGTTGTGATACCACCTCCTGTTGTAAAACCTCATATTCCAAATCAATTTACTGGTTACTATTTCAGTCCTCCTTTCATTGAAAATAAGAATAAAAGAGGAGGCAACGCTACTTTTGTTTATGATGAAACAAATAATCTATGGTATAAACCTATTGCTAACGACAATCGATTCTATTATATCGATCGATATAGTAAAACTGATTCTGAAGCAGAAATGCATTTTACGCATCGCACATTAACAGTTCATACTAAGCAAAAAATAAAATATTCTTTTAAAGAAAACACTGCAACATTATGTGATCTTGATGACAAGATAATAGAATCATTTTCCATGGAATAAAAAAATAGCCACTCTCCAAGTAAACTTCTTCCCATTTTTATTATTGACAAATAGAGATGGCGATTGCTACTCTTTAAATAATGGAATGGTTATTATTTGAACCTGAAAGGTTAACTCATGAACTTTATACGGATATCTTTAGCTCTTATTATTATCACACTTACCCTGATAACGCCTCATTTTATATCTACTCGTCACAAAAGTTGCCATGATCAGAATGTCGCAGCAGATCGTTATTATGGTGGTAAAAGAACAAAGCTTATGGATGCCGCAAAATCAAATAATATCGCAGAAGCGCGTAGATTAATTGAAGCCGGTGCTGATGTTAATGCCATTGAGGGTCACGAGTTTCCTAGAAGTGGCTACCCTGTATTGCGTTATGCTATAGATTCCGGTTCCATTGAAATGGTGAACCTACTGATAAATCATGGCGCTAATACTAATTTCTTCACTACAAGCCCCATAGACACAAAAAGAACACATGCGAATGTACGTAATCTTCCCCTTTTATCACACGCTATAAAAGTTGATGCTTCAAAAGATATGTTAGAAACGTTAATTAGGCATGGTGCAAATGTTAATCAAAAACCTCCTATGGGCCAATGGACGCCGCTCATGGTTGCAGCATATTATGGCAGAATACAAGCAGTGAAACTACTTCTTGCACATGGTGCAGATAAAAATGCTAAAAATAAACATGATGACAATAAAACTGCTTATGATTATGCATTAGAAAACGGCCATAAAGATATTGCTGCGTTGTTAAAGTAAGCAATTTCTATCTTCTCAATCCTCGTACAATTGCATCTGTGTTGTGTTTAAATCATGCGAATATAGGGACCAGCACCGGAAGCTGCATCGCCAAGTACATCAGAATAAAATAACGAACTACTTCTTTGGAGTTTTTCATACATAGAAAATATTAGCTAGTAAGACGTGAGGTGATTGTACTGAAAATATGAAGAAGACAGAGTGTCCAGAGGTATGGTTTCAGCTTTTTAACTCCCTCTACTACTTCTTTGTATATTGCTTTTTTTTCTTCTGCTGCAATTCTAGCTGATCCAAAAACAACAAATTCAGCAGCTTTTCCTATTGCTTCTGCTTTAATTTTAGCTGCCTCAATTAATGCACTAGCAATAATATTAGCCGCTTCTATACCAAATTGGGCGGGATCTTTTACTATTGTATTCGCTATAGCTTGAGGAGATTCCGCTTCACTCACTTTAACATCTATTGTTAATTGCCCAACTTCCTCAAAGACAATTTCATTAGTCTCTAGGCTTATTTCTTCAAAAGCGCTCACCTTGTAGGTCAAGATGCTTACTATTAAAATAACTGCGAGAATCATATTTTTGTACATCATAATTATCCTTAAATTGTTAACCTATAATTAAAACCCTGACGCATTATTTACATTCGGTATTGATTATAATTGGGGGATATATTATTTTTTTAGTCCTTAAATTTGCACTTGCATGAACATCTGCAAGTACAGCAATAATCTAAAAGTCCATGAAACAGACACGGATGTAAAAACATTTTCCATGTCGTTTGAGCAAGAACATAAAAAATTATGATGTGCATCAACTGACTCATTTTCTTTTCCACAAACGTAACATTATATATATAAAAACATTCAGTACCAGATAACTTACATACATCACATACCAAGGAATTATGTATCCTTTGGAATATGTTACAGTCCAATACCCTACCTTAGAAAAGAACCAGTCAATTAATGCACACATTCAATATTCTCCCTACCAATTAAGCCTGCTGCACCTCAATCAAACAGGGCCTGTAGCACTTCCTAACGCAATGCCACTCGCAACCCCTGCTGCGCAGGCAGCATTATGAAGAGGTATTGCAGTCATTTTGACTGCTGTAGCATATAATGGTGGGCACCAGAAGGTTGTGCCATAAATAACGGCTTGGCCGCCAAAAAAAACCGCACTGTACCCGAAAGTTGAGCCAAGCCATGCGCCAATCAGCCCGCCGCCATTAAGGCGTTGCTTAAACTCGATGCCAAATTCGTTGTTATCAAGCTCTTTTACCTTAAGATAAGTATCTGCTGCTAATATCTTGGAAAGGCTTTCTGTGGACATTCCACGAAGAGGTTTATCTACGAACGCACGTTGAATTGAGATACATTTATCTTGAGTGAGAAGAGAAAAGTCACTGCCGTCATGTACAACAAACATGTTACCATGTTTTTCTGGGATGAAAGTTGCTTGCGGGTGAACTACTGCAATCTGATTATTCATCGCTCCGACAGAAAGTGCAATGAATGCAGCGATCGAAAAGGCACATCTGAATATCTTTCTTGATAAACAGTAACGTAACGAAAATTGACTCACGATGAGTTCTCCTGTTGTGGTTAAAATAAAACAGTTTGGAACCGACGCATATTACTAATCTGCGCGTAACCTTTTTTTAGTGCTTTATTCCTCATCCTTTTTTTGTGAGCAATTGCTGGCGAGTATCATATAAAATTTTTACACAAATGCCAAGAAACATTGTGCATGTTTTTTAGACAATTTAACAAAAGCCTTTATATATCAATAAAACAAAATTATCGCATTACTTATTGTGCGGTCGCTTGTTTTATAAATCCTTTAGTCCTTGCACAATTACATCCGTGTTATGTTTAATCATGCGCACATACGTATCAGCGCCGGAAGCTGCATCACCAAGTGCATCTGAATATAGTTCATCACCAAGTTGCACATGCCAACCGCGCGCGTGCACGGCTTGTTGCACCGCTTCTATATTTCTTGATGAAATGGAAGATTCCAGAAATAATGTTTTAATATGGTGATTCACAATATAAGAGGTTAGATCAATGACATCTCGCATACTGATATCAGATTCAGTACTAATACCTTGCAATGCAACGACCTCAAGACCGTAAGCAGCACCATAATAGGCAAATGCATCATGCGCGGTAACTAATATGCGTTGTTCAGGTGGCATAGCGGCAATTACTGTTTTGACATAGGCATCTAATGCTTTTAATTCTTCATGATAATGCTGTGCATGCATTATATAATCTGCAGCATGCTCAGGATCAATCTGTGCAAGTGCATCACGCACGGCAGTTACAACCAACAGCCATAAGGTGATATCGTGCCACACGTGCGGATCATACACACCTTCAAATTCTGATTCACGTAACAATTCTTTTGGAATGCACTCACACACTGCTACGGTGGGCACATACTGGTTCATCGCGGCAAGCACATCGGTCATGCGCCCTTCAAGATGTAACCCATGATACAGAACAAGATCTGCATGTGCAAGGCGCCGCACATCGCCCTCTCGCGCACGATATAAATGAGGATCTACTCCCGGCCCCATTAATTGCACCACGGCAACATGTTCGCCACCAACAACACGTATTGCATCTGCAAGCATGCTTGTGGTACACACGACTTGTAATTTTGTGTCAGAACGAACACTGTTCGTGCGCATATAATACACAAACAACGCTCCACCAAACAGAGCACATAACATTATAAAAATGGATAAGCGCATATAATTCCGTTATTGGGGTAATCGTAATATATCATGCATAAGTGCCATCTCAGATAACGTTTTTGTATTACCGATAGCCGTTTGCATGGCGTCATAATTCAATTGAGGTTTTAAGATATACAAACAACGCTGCTCGCGCGATCTGAGTAACATTCTTCCAGTTGTATCAACATCCACATAATCTATTACACGTTTAATTTTTCTTTTTTTAGGTACAGGTTCGTCAGTTCTAGTAATATCAAATTCCATATCCGTTTTTTCCCATGTATGCGGATCTAAAAAAGATATATTTGAACCGGAAGCGATCACGAGTCTATTGGTAACAGAATCACAGGTAAAACAATCATCTTTTGAAAAAATTTCATACGAATTCGTTTCTGCAGAATCCGGTGCACATTCCTTATCTACATTATAATATTCCAAATCCCTTTTCGTTTTAAAATACCATACATTGGTATTTCTATTATGCGCTACTTGATCAAACGTACATTTTTTCATAAAGTTATTACATAATTGAATATCGGTATATGGTTTTGTTGTTACCATATGCTTATCATCTACTTCATATGATAAGCAACCATATTTTCCATCTTTATCCATTACGTAATACAAACGCTGACGCGCACTATCAACAGAAAACAACAGCCAGTCTTCGCAAATGTTAGGAAATTTTGCTATAGTTTTTCTTTTCTTACCATACAATGTACCGCATATTATCTTATTGCCAGTTTGGGTAATCTCACCAGTAAAAATTAATCCATTTTTTTCGTCAATCGAAAAACAATCACCTTCTTTAAGTTGTAATTGTGTATGACATAATGCTTCTTCATACTTTTTGGTCTTATGATCGTAATCAAATAATAGGCCATAGGCATCAGATGCAATGAGACAATCTTTGGAAGGGTGTAATAGAGTATAATCTTGCTTCATGAGATATGCATCTTGCACTAAGCTAGATAATGCATACGATTTAATATACTTTTCTCTCGCCAAATAAAAAATGTAATCTCTATACAATGCAATGATATGATTCACGGGATCGAATGGCATACAATCATATATATCGGCAATAAACTCTTGTGTATTTTTACTGAAAATCACTTGACCCGTTTGTGCATGTTTATGTGTAACACAAGTTTTAGCAACATCCAACTGCCCTCCAGCATTTGCTTGATGATAAGGTACAAAAAGCGTAAGCATTTTTAATGATAATGGTTCATCGGTAGGGCATAGCTTATTATCTTCTTCTCGCATCGCATGCAAGAAAATCGTTGTCGCACAAAAATAGATGAACGTGAGATGTCGAATCATAGATATTCTTTCCTTATTGCCATGCCAGCTGCATTAAATCTGGTGCGCGTAGCGTTTCTTTAAATAACTGTTGCGTTTCTATTTCTTGTATATCTTGCTGCATTGCCTGATAATTTAGTTGTGGCTTTAATAAACACATTTTTGATGCTCCGAGTTGTCCACATCCCGCAAAAATACGACCGTTTGCAGCATGCACATCTAAATGATAAATAGGATAGAGCGGCTTACCTCCAGCATATGCTTGTAATGTTTGCGAAAACGGAACCTCTATTTCTTCTTGTATGTAAGGATCAACAAAAAATAGTTTTTCTCCGGATCCCACTAGTAACATTTTGGTAGTCGGGTCGTGTTTCATTATTGTACCCTCAGCACATAAATGTTCTGGGAATGGCACTCCAACATTAGAATAGTCATCGACATTCCAGATTAATAAGCTTTTTTGTCCTCCATCAATAAAATACCACTTGTTAAATATAACATCATGCGTCTGAGCAACATAATTTTTAGTTGCGTGTTTAATAAACTTGTCACAAAGAGTATCTGGCAATTTTTTCAGCTCAAGCTTACCAAATTTATCAAACCCATATTCAATGCAAGCGCTTCCCGAATTTTGTGTCCTGTAATAGAGACGTTTGCGCTGAGTATCCACAGAAAATAGGGTAACCTGTAATTCTTGCGCCATGGGATAACTTACCTGACTGCGTACTCCAAAACGATAAGACTTTTTCTTGTTTATATCAAAAAAATGAAAATATTGTTGCCTCGTATCTCCAGGACTCGCTATAAGAAGACCTAATTGGGTATCAACAGCATAATGAGGACCCACATCAAAAGTGCACACTTTAGCCGTCTCTTCCGTTGCTATATTAACTTCTTCAATAAGATAATTCGCCTGCAACTCTTCTGTCCAATAAAGCTGTCGAACAAAGATAGCGTCCTTTGTGGGATGAAATATGGGGGAATCGAATCCAATTTCCCAATTATCTTTATTAATGAATGTTTTCTCAGTTAGATACGACTGTATATACGTTCTCCTTGCCAATGCCGCCAGTTTTTCAAACGTCTGAGGATCGATGCTTTGCGTAAAAATAATATGTTGTATATCAGACGGCAAATCCCGCTGCAGGTCATTGATGAATTCATCAGTATCTTTTTGAAAAACTACATCATCTTTTGCATTTTTGAGGGTAACATGAGTTTTTGGCAACTCAATGGTATCGCACCAAGGTGATTCCTTGAACTGGCGGGTGCCGGGTTTTAATAATGGCCGATAAGGCACATAGAGAGAAGCCCATCTGAGTAATAGCGTGTTACACGATAATTTACCTGCTTGTTCAACATTTATTTGCTCTTTCATTGCGTGCGCACTGAAAGGCATGATGAATAAACAAAATATAACAAGACATACCATCATCGAAATTCCTTTTTAATTATTGTGGCAACATCCGTTTATCGGCCAGCATATCAGATAAAAGCATTTTTTCTTGCAATGTCATCGTTTCAGTTGCTTGCATCATATCTTTATAATTAAGTTGTGGTTTAAATAAATGCACGGCGAGGTTGTTTCCAGATGTCAACGCAGCAATCATACCCGTATCAGCATCTACTGTTAATAACTGCATAGATGACCCATTACAATTTTTAGACATATTGTGGTTAAATGCAACCCGTTTATTAGTATAGGGATCAAAAAACAGTAGCTCTTCATTCGATCCCGTAACAAGCATGCCCGTTATCGGATCATGTTTAAAGAGTTGTGATTTAAAAAACTGACGCGGCAATAGCGTTGATTGCAATAATCTATTATTCTCAATATCCCAACAATCTACATGATATACTTTTTTATATAACTCACCATCTAATGTAAGTACTTTACCACGTGGTGCTTTTTCTTCTTTTTTGAAATACCAACGGTTAGACAACACGTCACAAGCTGAATCCCGGCCATCAAATGATCCATAAGAATCGTACTCAAGCTCTTTTCCTGGCTCATAGGTAATACAACTAACCGAAAGCGCATCTTCCGCAATTGGGCATACGCAATATAACCGGCTGCGCGCACCATCACAACAAAGATCTTGCATATTAGAAATCTTGCATAACGATTTGGGTGATTCATCACTCATATTAAAATATTCAATAGCACCATTTTGATATCCGGCAAATATTAATCCATTATGTGTATCAACAACATATTTAACATCGGGGCAAAGTAAAGGAAATAAATAGCGCTTTTTATGCGTTAACAGTCTATCCTGTTCAATATTGATATCATACATTCCATCAGTTGCTGCAGTGGCCACAAGGCACTTTCTGAGTGAATCAAATACTAAAGAAGTAAAAAGATGTGAATTTGTTCTCGTGCATAATAATGGTTTATATAATGCATAGGATTTAATATACCGTTCTTTTAACATAAAAGAATAATCAAAAACAGCACTGAGCTGGATGATAGAGCTTCCTATATCAGGTGGCAACATAGAATGTATGTCATTAATAAATTCGCTGCTCTTTTTTTTAAAGAGTAATTGACCAGTCTTAGAATGCATATGTTGTACCCTACTCTCTGGCAATTCTATAGAGCCTGAATTAGGTATTAGTTTATTTTTATGGGGTACTTTATTGTAACCAAGAAATGTTACAAGCCATTTTTTAGATACTACAAAAGTCTCTGCGCTTTCTTCTTCTACTTGCATTCCCTGTTCTTCCACTTCTTCTTCCATTGCGTGTAACGAAAAATCTACTGATAGCAACCACATCAAAATGAGATGTTTCATCATTAAAAAAACCTTTATAACTCATAGTCACCACACTAACTATCATAACTGTGGCACTATGATACAGATTATTTAATGGAATGCAATCCTTACAAAAATTGCTCGCAAAAAAGGCCCCTTTTGCAAGGAGCCTCTTATTTTTTTATAGCTACTGAATTATTGGAAAGGGTTTCCAAATCCATGCGATTCTAATCGTTCCATTGATATTTCAGGCAAATGACGCAATGTTGGCGATTGTTGTACACGACGCTCTAATTGTTCAAGCCTTGGCTGCACATACCGCTCAAAACGTGGATGAACATGAGTTTCGAGGAATGTGTTATAGCGCTGACTCATTGATCGCGGCTGTTGCATATATGGTTGATTTGATGTCGTAGTTGTAGATGGCATAAATGCATTTTTTATTGCCTGCCATGCTGCACTAAGTCTTGCTTTCCATCCCGCTGATAACGACGATTCCATCGGACTGAACATAGGAGAAGACCTCATCAACCGTTGAATACGATTATCAGCAGTTTCTGGATCGGCAAAAAGATTGTCTACATAAGTCTGAGCTGCTTTAGCAAAACGCTCACGCACCCCCCAATCATTTTCTTTTTTTACCATTTCCTCCAAATCGGCTGCCTCTTTTGCTAGCATACTTAATACTAAGCGCCTTGTAACAGCATGCGCTCCATATGCTAATGGATGTCGCCTATCTAAAGTAGCAAGTAAAAATTCATCATCCGGTGTTTCTTTAATTTTTTGCGCGATTTCTTCAAAAATTCTTTCATGTTCTGGAAGTAAGCGTTCGCTTACCGAATGAGACCAATGATAAAAATACTTATTAGATGTGTTATCCCTTAAAACCGAAACAAGATATGTTACAGGATCATTGAGGTTCTTATTCACTAATCCCATTGTACGATCAAGATCTCTTTGAACATTTTTCAGCTCAATATAAGGTTCCAAAGCTTTTTGGACTTCATCAAGCTCCACAGCGTTTTCTTTTAACGCCGTTTCTAGTTGACTTTGAGCATTCCATGAAAGCCATCTATTTTTTTGCGATGCCAATTCGCGCTCAAGCTGTTCATTTTTACTAAGTAATTCTTGCTCTTTGGCAAAAGAAGCTTTAGCTTCTGGCTCCAACTCGCGCATCTTAGTTGTTAAAAAGGCACGCTGCCTGGTTAAGAGAGCCAATCTATTATGTGCATCTTCTTGGATTACCTTTACTGCCGGGATCAAAATTACTTTATCAAAATATGCTTGGGTAAATCCTTCTTGCCCAGGTTTATCTACCGGTTTATAGTCAACATAAGCTTGTGCTACCCCAATAAAACTAAGGGCCATCAAAGCTCCCAAACCTGTAATTCGTACAAAAGTATTCATGAAGTCGCCTTTATTTTATAACATAACAAATCGCCATTATATTCTAATTGTAACCCAAATCTAGGGTTGGTGTCAAGAGGATCCAGGTTATCACAAAGCGACCCATTGCCCCGTAAAATCCTGCTCAATCAGCCCAGAAAGCTGCAAATCAAAAAGCATGGTTTGTAGTTCAGAAAATGAAAGTGATGTGTAAGTGGTAAGATAATCTAAAGAACGCGGAATGTGGCAAGCCCGTACAATCTTTGCTTGTGGTGTTGAAGGTTCTGCAGGCACGATAGGAGCTTTTTTGGATTCTGGAATACGCATCTGTTGCGCTATTTCTGCTGATGCTGCTACAGTTTCTTGAGATGCTGTTATTTCTCCATATGCTTCAAAAATATCATCTACCGATGTAATAAGTTGTGCGCCATCTGCAATGAGTTTATGGCAACCCATACTAAGCGGATCATCAAAAATACCAGGAACGGCAAATACATTTCTGCCTTGTTCAAGTGCAAATTCTGCAGTAATGCGCGCACCGCTTTTTTGTGCTGCTTGCACCACAATGCACCCACGGCTTAATCCTGCAATGATGCGGTTGCGCGCAGGAAAATGCCCCGGCAATGGTTGCATCATCAAGGGAAATGCACTTACCAGCGCACCACCACTTGCAACAACTTGATCAAACAAGCGTTTATTTTTCCATGGATAAAGTTGCAACAATCCAGAACCCAAAACTACCACCGTTTTGCCGCCAACTTCTACCGTTTTTTGATGCGCCATAGTATCTGCACCGAGTGCACCACCACTCACAATTACCCAATCATGGGCAACAAGGGGCGGCACCAATGTGTCAATGATGCGTTGCCCGTAGCGATCTGCAAGACGAGAACCAATAATTGCAATACTTTTTTCTGCACATGCAATGGTGCCACCACGAATGTATACTGCAATAGGCGGCATATGAATTTCTTTGAGCTGTTTTGGATATGCGTTATCAAAAAGAGTGATGACTTGCACTTTGTGTTTTTCAATGAGCGTTAACTCTTGCTCTAATAATGCTTTATCTTTCAAACCATCTACAACACGCTGTGCTTGAAGTTCAGTTAATCCACACCGCGTTATAAAATCGGATACATGATAATCATACAGTTCTTCGAGTTTTGCATGATCAACATATGCCACTATTTTTTGTATAGCAACAGGACCTATTTGGTCAATAAGAGAGAGATGTAAAAGAGTTGTGTTCATTCGATTTTTAAGTGTTGATTTGTGCAAATCTTTTTAAAATTACAAAACATCTAATAGTGTATCACTCAAGTTTTTTACATATTCTTCCCCCTCCCGTTCGTCCTGAGTATCCCGACGTAGGAGGGTGTATCGAAGGATAATATTGCTATCTTTGGTTTAGTTATAAAAAATAAAACCGAAAATGCATTTTTGCCATCCTTCGATACTTTTTGCTTGCATTTTATAAATGCTGCGCAAAAAACTCAGGACGAACGGGAGAGAAAAAACATATAAAATCTAAAAACATATTAATTTATCGATTTATGTACATTTTTTAGAGTTTCAAGAGAGCTCTATTATTAAAACTGCACAAACGAGTCTTCATCTTCGGGCTCATCCAAAGAGATTACTATATCATCAGATTCATCTATTTCTTCTGCGTCATCAGCATCATAATGCATACTCATCACTTGGTCAGACACGCCATCACGCGCCGCATCTGCTGCCTGCGCATGCATTTTTGTTTCTGCATTTGATGAACCATTTTCATTATCTGATTGCTCATCGTGCGGTGAACCATCAAATGCAACCATGGTAGATAACAATTGGTCTTTTTCTAATTTAATTAAACGCACACCTTTTGCTTGACGCCCCATAGTGCGCACTTCTGATCCTGGCAAACGAATAATTTTACCCACTTGATCAATAAGAAGAATGTCTGAATCTGGTGTTACGGTAGAAAGGCCAATAACCATGCCATTGCGCGTATCTGTTGGTATAGTACGGACACCAATACCACCACGATGGGCAAGTCGAAAATCTTCAACGCGCACTTTTTTGCCATAGCCTTTTTCGGTAGCAAACAGCACTTCACCCGTCTGGCCAACTATTTCCATGCCAACAACAGCGTCTTTTGCTTTTAGTCTGATACCAATTACACCGGAAGCTTGACGCCCCATCGAGCGCACTTCTTCTTCTTTAAAGTGGATGCCTTGTCCCTTTGATGTTGCCAAAATAATGGCATCGTTACCAGAACTTTGCGCACACGAAATAAGCTCATCACCTTCACGCAATGTTACTGCACGAATACCAGTAGAACGAATATTACTAAAACTTTCAGCATCGGTACGTTTGATAATACCATCTTTGGTCACCATTACCACAAACTTGCCTTGCATGTCGCGGGTACATAATAGTTTCACTACACGCTCATCTTTTTGCAGCGGCAACAAGTTTACAATAGCACGACCACGCGCCATACGGGATGCTTCTGGCACTTCAAACCCTTGCATGCTATAGACGCGACCAAAATTGGTAAAGAACAGTAATAAATCATGGTTTTTTGCAACAAACATATCTTGCACCACATCATCTTCTAATGATGCCATACCCATCTTGCCCTTGCCGCCACGATGTTGTACATCATACACATTTAATGGCACACGTTTTACATAGCCCTTGAGCGTTAAAGTAAACACTACGTCTTCATCAGGAATAAGATCAGCTTCAGTAAGAATATCAATCGCACCTTCTATGCGTGAACGGCGTTCGTCACCATAAGCATTTTTAATCTCTTCAAGCTCAGCCACGATCTCTTTTTTGAGCACTGATTCATCTTCAATAATAGAAAGAAGGTGTGCAATCAACTTTTTAAGCTCAGCCATTTCGTCATGAATTTTTTGCTGCTCCAAACCAGTCAAACGCTGCAAACGCATCTCTAAAATTGCTTTGCTCTGTTTTTCAGTAAGATTAAAACGCACATTCAATTGATTGATGGCTTCTTGTGGCTCTTTTGATTGCTTAATAAGCGCAATGACTTCGTCAATATTATCTAACGCGATAATAAAACCTTCAAAGATGTGTTCACGATCGCGCGCACGTTCTACATCGTATTGTGTACGACGGTAAATAATCTGTTTGCGGTGATACAGAAATTCATTCAACATCTGACGCAGCGAAAACACTATAGGGCGATTATTAAGCAATGCAAGCATTAAAATAGAAATCGACGTTTGCATTGGTGTGTGCTTGTATAATTGATTCAGCACCACTTGTGGAATTTCGCCACGTTTTAATTCGATAACAAGACGCATGCCCTTTTTGTCTGATTCGTCACGAATGTTAGCAATGCCATCAATAATCTTTTCTTTTACAAGATCTGCAATTTTTATTGCAAGCGCGGCTTTATTTACCTGATAAGGAAGTTCTGTTACTATCAGCGCAGAACCTTTTTTGTTTTCTTCTACTTCAACAACACTGCGCACAATAACTTTGCCGCGACCTGTTTTGTAGGCTTTTACAACGCCAGCACGCCCACAAATAATGCCGCCAGTTGGAAAGTCTGGCGCTGGGACATAATTAAATAGTTCATCATCACTGATTTCTGGATTTTCTAATAATGCAAGGCATCCATCGATGACTTCTCTTAAATTATGAGGTGGTATTGCAGTGGCCATACCAACGGCGATACCAGATGTTCCATTGATAATTAAATGAGGAAATCTGCTTGGCAGCAACACCGGTTCATTGGTGGTACCATCAAAATTGGGTACAAAATGTACGGTTTCTTTATCTATATCAGCAAGAAGTTCCTGCGAAATTTTTTCCATGCGCACTTCGGTATATCGCATGGCAGCTGCGTTATCTCCATCAACCGATCCCCAGTTGCCCTGACCATCAAGAAGTGGATAGCGCTTGGAAAATTCTTGCACCATGCCAACCATAGTTTGATACACCGATTGGTCACCATGAGGGTGAAATTTACCAAGCACTTCACCCACAACGCGCACCGATTTTCTATGCGCCTTTGTATGATGAAATCCCAATAAATGCATGGCATATAATACACGGCGATGAACAGGTTTTAAGCCATCTCGCACATCGGGAATAGCACGGCTGACAACAACTGACATAGCGTATTCTAAAAACGCACCTTTCAGCTCTTCTTCTATCAGCACCGGTTTTATGCGTAATACTCGCTCTTTTTTATTATTTGCCGGTTCCATGCATCTACCCCTCTTGCGATATGTATATCTTAAAGACAAAAAGAATGTTCATTTAGTTCAAAAATTACTGCAGAAAGTACAGAATTAAGAATAACGCCGATAGCCCGAGAACACAAGAACTTGTAGAACAAAGTTCCTCTTGCAATACAAAGAAAAGCACGATTTTAAGAAATGTGTTCTCATCAACACCATCTTAAAGCAATGCTTTTACGTATGACACGTTACATTCTACTCTTGACTATAGTTGCTTGCGAGAAGCAGCGGTTTTTTAGATTCCATAATAGTGAGTATATTTTCAAGCTTACGCTGTATCTTCTCATGAGTTTCAATATCAGGTAGAGAACTGAACTTATCGCATATACGTTTTTCTTTTCTAATTCCTTCTTTCACGATATCAATGGCACTTTTTCCATTTTTATTTTTGTGATATGGATCGATACCAAATGTATGTAATGTCCGAGCGCGGCCATAAAGTTTCTCTTCTGGCAAATACATTGCAGAAAACATCACAAAGCTGTCCCACAGATTGCCACCGCGCCCATTAAGACTTTTTGGATCTAACCCTTGTGCAAGATAATACACAAAAAGGCGATCATCGGGAGTAATAGTTCCTATTGATGCGTGCAAAAGGTCCATACCATTCATCGAATAATCCTTATGACGACTACAACAATTTTTTACCTGCACGTCAGCACCACTTTTTATTAATAGTGAAGCAGCCACAGGTGATACCGCAAAAAACAAGGGTTTATCGAATTCAAGATTGTATAGCGTAGTATTTGGATTTGCGCCTTTCTTTAATAAATAACACATAGCCTCGGGATCATTTTTTCTCACAGATTGAGAAAGTACTGTATGTCCCTCTTGATGAAATGTAGGAATATCTACCGTACGAACACCATCTTCTATCAACTTAGTAATACGCCGCCAGCTTCTTTTCCAAGGAATTTCATCTGCATCCTGGAGAATTTCTTGTATTTCTCTTTCGTTTCTCGTGCAACGATCACGCTTCTCTCGCTCGTCATACTTCTCTTGCATATTGCACTTCTCTTGCATGCCGTGCTTCTCTTGCCCTATATCGCGCAACTCACATGATGATTTACTATATTTTCCCGCTCGTATCACACGCAACATAGAGTAGCTATAACTCGCACCTAGCAAAAGTGATAACAACAATAATGAACTATACGACCATTGCATGTGATTTCCTTTATCTTTTTGGATAAATCTGTCCACTCATTTTCAACTTAATATTTATTCTAACGGAATAAACAAGATAATCAACGGCTTTTCTATGCGCTATAGTAAGAGCTATACTTTACCCATTTCGCGCAGTACACTACTCGATAAAAGCATTTCGATGAACATTAAAAAAAGGAGTTCTTATGCCATATGCAAGATGCATCATTTTTTGTTTAGTTTGGCATGCAACAGCCGCTCAATGCATGCTTGGCTATCCGGCAGATCAACCACCGCAACCCTATGTTGGCATTGCTGCATGTTTTGCAACTCAAAGCCCTCAAACTATTGTCGCTTACACTCAAAAACTACATCCCGATTTTATTGAACTTAAAACCATTCGTCGCTATTCACATTCAGGAAATCATGCCCCACTAACAGCACCTGTTGCTACACCAGATAATTTTCAACTGTGTCCTATTCATACAACCACACCAGAGGTATTTTATCCGGCAAAACGCATTGATGATTCTCCCCATATTGCGCTTGCAAACTCCGTTGGTATGCCTTCAGCTTCATTGCCAGAAAGTATAGAGTATATTCGCAAAATACAAGACCACTTGACACAACATTGTAATAAACAACCACAGCTTATCTTGTCCGTTCACGGTGATTCGATACTTGATTTTGAATCATTGGCGCGTGCTGGTCATGAACTTGGTGTGTCCTATGTCTGCGCAAATCTTTCATGCCCCAACCTCCAATCTTCAAGCATTCCACTTTATAAAAATCCGGAAATGGTTCGAATTATTCTGAAGGCAATGAAAAAGAAATTGCCAGCTACACCGCTCATTGCCAAGATAGGCATGTTTGAAAATAGTGAACTGCTATTAATGGAAGCTGTTATTTGTGCTATTGCCAAAGCCGGTGCACAAGGAGTATATGGTATTAATGCAGTGCCCATTAATCTTCTCAATCAGAAAAATGAGCCTTATTTTGGGGAAAATAGAAAACAATGTGGTTTGAGTGGTGCCCCTATACGCGAGCTTGCCCTTTCATTCACCGGAAAAGCAAAAAGAATAATTCAAAAACATAATCTGAATCTCACACTTTTTGCATGCGGCGGCGTAACCTCTCATGAGCATGTACAACTGTTCGCGCAAAAAGGTGCGGATGTGGTCATGAGCGCAACAGGTGTTATGCATAATCCAGATTTTTCATTTAGACCACCCGAATTAAGGAGTAAATTATGAAGTATGGAGCCTTATCAATCGCATGTTTATTGAGTACTGCATATATCAACGCGCATCATGATAAACTGCTACAATCTTTTTATGATCATGATATGGTCAAACGCGGCACTTTTACCCTCAAAAGCGGCAAAACATCTTCCATTTACATTGATGGAAGAAATGCAATATCATCACCTCACCTATTAGCTGCAATTGCACAAGCCTTTGATACTCTAATACTCAACAAAACATATGATCGTGTATGCGGCGTGCCGTATGGTGCACTTCCTCTTGCCACCGCACTTTCACTACATCGCAATGAACCCATGATTATGTTGCGCAAAGAGATAAAAAATCATGGTACACAAAAGCAAATCGAAGGAGCATATCAACAAGGCGATAACGTTCTTCTTGTTGAAGATGTTATTACAACAGGGTCAAGTATCCTTGAAGCAGTAGAGCTTCTTGAGAAAAAGGGCCTTGTCATCGCAGATATCATTATATTAATTGATCGCCAAGAAGGTGGCATAGAGCGATTAAGAAATCTCGGTTACTCAGTGCATGCGCTGTATACATTAGCTGACATTCTTGCCCATCAATAAGAAGATAAGCAAATATGTTGTTCTAAGGGGAGAACTAAATCTCCCCTTAAACTTTATCTGAAAACTCTCTTTCCGTTCGTCCTGAGCTTGTCGAAGGATGAAAAAATGATGGCAATTTACCCTTCGACAAGCTCAGGGCGAACGGGAAGTGGAATAATCAATTTGAAGAGTCATGCATTGTGTTTTCGAATAAACTATTCATCACTTTATAATTCAGCAACTTGAGAGGCGTAGGGCACTTGTAAACCGGCACTATTTTGTTGCTCTTTTGCAAGAACACATGCGCGTATCATACGCGTCACACCAATACCGCCACCAAAACGTGGGAAAAAGTCATTGCTTAAGTAGTCATCCAACTCTTTTTCTACGCGCTCTTTACTAAATTCATTGAATAGTTTTTGTGCATACGCGCCATCACTGATGCTATAAAAACAATCACGCATTTCATTAACATCACAACTACGCTCAGCAGAGCCAACCGTTTCTATTCCATGCAAAATAGCATCAATTTTTTTGGCATGGCCACCCTCTTTTTTCATGTTCCAAAAAGGATGAGAACGCATAGGAAAATTCTTCAAAAAAAACACATTGCTAAAATCTTGCGCCAATTTTGCTTCTTGTTCAGCCTCTATAATCGAAACCCCATAATTATGCGCTAGATCGTTATAATTACCTTCTTTATAATTACTCCGATCACCAAAGCCCATACATTCAAACAGCTCTGCCATTAATGCCTGCAAATCGTTCATATCCCCATGCGATTCGAATTCGAACATAGGAAATATCGTCAAATGCCGATCGCTATTTATTTTCTTTTCATCACGATAACTGGTAGTCAAACAAAAAACACCTGGCACCATAGGGTTTTTTAATATCTCGTGCTCAAGCCACATCTGCCCTGTTTGCGGCAGCGGCCATTTCTCACCAGCAAACGTATACGTTGCAATAGAATCAGGGTCTTCGCATGCCGCTAGGATACTTCTGCGCGATTGCACTTCAACTTCTATAAATTTTTTGGACAAAAAAAAAGCCCGCATTGTGCGGACTGCTTCGCCATATGCCGTTAATGTATTATATGACGCCAAGGAAACATTACTCATACAAAACTCCCCTTTTTATTAAATATATAAACTTGCGCTATAATACCACACGATCATGAGAAAATAAATGGTACGTAACAGAGTAAAAAAATAATCACGATTTTAAGACACATGCATTCCTGCCGATTATCTTAAAACTGTGATTTTACAATCAAGGCCTATTGCCCTACACTAAAGGGAAATAACATTGATTATTATTATGTAAGCTATAACGTATGAATATACACACTATTGATTTGAGCTCGTTTACTCCTGATCGTGTCCGTAATTTCTCTATAATCGCCCATATCGATCATGGGAAATCTACCCTATCCGACCGCCTTTTAGAATTTACAGGCACCATCTCTGAACGGCAAAAAAAAGAACAATTTTTAGATAAACTGCAAGTTGAGCGTGAACGCGGCATCACCGTAAAAGCACAATCAGCTTCTATGTTTTATACCTATAATGGCGTTATGTATTTGTTGAATCTAATCGACACCCCGGGTCACGTTGACTTCAGTTACGAAGTGTCACGTTCGCTGTATGCCTGCCAAGGTGCACTCCTTTTGGTTGACGTTGCACAAGGCGTGCAAGCACAAACTATGGCCAACTTTTATTTAGCATTCGAACAAGATTTAACTATTCTGCCTATATTAAACAAAATAGATCTACCAACTGCTGATGTAGAACGAGTTTCTCATGAGCTTGAAATACTGTTTGATTTTAAACCTGAAGAAATGATCAAAGCGTCGGCAAAATCGGGCATTGGTATTACTGATATTTTAGAACATATTATCACCACAATTCCCGCTCCTTCAAGCAATTCACATGGCGATTTAAAAGCAATGCTTTTTGATTCATGGTTTGACGAATATCGTGGTGTTATATGTCTTATTGCCATTAAAGATGGTGCAATAAAAAAAGGCGATCGCGTCACCCTTGCGCAAACAAATGAAACGTATGATGTGCTTGAAGTTGGATTAATGTATCCAGAACCAACTCCGCTACCAGCACTTTATGCAGGTCAAGTTGGTTATTTAATTACTGGCATGAAAACCGTGCGAGAAGCACGTATTGGTGATACGGTATTTCATTATCGCAAACCAGTTGAACCTTTTCCTGGATTTAAACCTGCAAAACCAGTTGTGTTTGCCGGTATTTATCCAGTAGAAAGTGAACAGTTCGAGCAATTGCAAGTTGCTATAGAAAAATTAACCCTCAATGATGCAAGTGTTACGGTTGAAAAAAAATCGTCAGCGGCATTAGGTCTTGGTTTCCGCTGTGGCTTTTTGGGATTGTTGCACATGGATGTGTTCAAACAACGTCTAGAACAAGAATATGGTCTTGCCGTTATTGCCACCGCACCGAGTGTGTTATATAAAATAAAACTCAAACACACTGACACCATGCTCACCTTAGAAAATCCTTCAGAATTCCCCGATCCTGGTTCCATTGAAGAAATTTATGAGCCCATTATCGATGCAACCATTATTGTGCCATCCACCTATTTAGGCGGTGTTTTGAAACTATGTGAAGAGCGACGTGGCCGGCAAGAAGACATGACATTTTTGGAAGCGACGCGCGTTATTCTGAAATATAAGTTGCCACTCAATGAAATCGCAACCGATTTTTATGATGAGCTCAAATCATTAAGCTCTGGTTATGCAAGTTTTGATTATGAGCAATCAGGATATGAACCTGCCAAATTAGTTAAAATGGATATTTTACTAAACGGCAAACCGGTCGACGCCCTTTCTATTATTGTACATGCAGATAATGCCTATTACATAGGGCGCGAACTTGCCGAACGGCTGCGCAAAGCTATTCCACGGCAGCTCTATGAAGTAATCATCCAAGCAGCAATCGGCGCAAAGGTGATTGCACGCGAGCGCATTGCACCATTACGTAAAGATGTAACAGCAAAATGTTATGGTGGTGACATTACGCGTAAACGCAAGTTGCTGGAAAAGCAAAAAGAAGGTAAAAAGAAGATGAAACAGGTTGGCAATGTCGAAGTCCCTCAAGAAGCGTTTTTGAGTATCTTGAAAAAATAAGCCGGCGAACGGAAAAAGGGATTTTTTGAATAAATTTCTATTTTTAAGCCTTGTTTTTTTATTGACAGATTGAATTGGCAACTGCTATCTTAAATTCGTAGAACATGTATTTGGCTTAAAAACAACCTTTTTGCCTTTATGGAACATACCATGCACAAAAATACTGTATATGGCATATGCCTCATGACTTTGCTCTTCAATCGTGTTAATTTTGCTTCGGGCCCTCAAGATGAACACAAAGAATTAGAAAAAACAATCGCTCAGCATCTTGAAGAAGATAAACTTTTAACACCAGAACAAAAATCTGAAAAGTATGGCGTTCCCGCGATCTATTTTAGACAACAAGAATCTTCAGATGAAGGCTCGGAAATAATGCCAAGTCCAAATCCAGATGAAACACCCGAATCGGAAAAAATTGCCATTATAAGTACTCCCGAAGGACACGAATTCCCATATGTTATGAATATTAAAGAAAAACATGAAGAATTAGAAGAACCGTCTGCACTATACGCAATGCCAGATCAAGCATTATCTTCTGGAGAAATGCCAATAGAGCCCCGATTAGAATCCGTAAATATGATACATACTGAACCAACACATTTCAAATCGCTTCAGGAATTTAATGAAGTAATTAACACAAGCGATAAGCCACTGTGCATAGTGCTCACCAATCCATTAGATGATGCGACCGCGCATGCCACCTACAAAATGAAGAAAAAGTTTGCAAATTCTATCGAATTTATACGTCTTGATTCCCATCGTGATGCTGCCATTACTCAAACGATCTCCCCTATACTCCCTGCATTTTTCTTTATGTATCAGGGGCGTTACGCGATAACTCCTATAACTGGTCATATATCTGCATCTGAATTCTTTGCACACCTAGAGCAATTCAAAAAAGAAGTCGCGACAAAACAAGAAGCATCTGACGTTACCCACAAAAAATTTCACGAGAAAATAATAGAACAACAAAGAACAGCCGTTATTATATTCACCGCAAGTCCTGGATGGTGCCGTCCATGCGAATTCATGGAATCATTTATTCAAGAACTAAAAGCAAAGCACAAAGGCACGATAAAATTCAAAACCTATTTTTACGATAAACATCATGATTTAACCGATAAGTTTAATATTAGCATCCTTCCCACCTTTGTATTCATGCAAGAAGGCAAAGAAATGTACCGATTCAGTGGTGCTACAAATAAAGAGGCCTTTGAACAGGTGCTTACTATTTTTGATAGTGAAATAGCACATAACAAAGCGTACCTTGATGACATTGTCAAAAAAGGAAAACGAAGCCTACAAGAAGACTTTTTCATCGTAGATTTCAACGATTCCCAAAAGGAATCTCAAAAACCAAAAGAAGACAAAAATCGAGCAAACAATATACCTGCTGATCTTGAATGCGCTACTACTGAATGTACTATTAAGGAAAAATAGAGAGATTTTGACCTGCAAATATAAGAGCTTATCCGAGAATTCATATGGGACTTTTAAAATATCCCTCTATCCGTTCGCCCTGAGCTCGTCGAAGGGTAACAAAAGATGTATTTTTGTTTTTATAATCTTAAAATTACAAAACTAACGATAGCAATTTCATCCTTCGACGGGCTCAGGACGAACGGGGGAGAGAGTTTTCGGATAAGCTCTAATGCTCTCCCGCATAAATTTATTGACAGGCTGAATTAATAGCTGCTATCATTAAGGTAAGGCCCGCATAGTAAGGCGATGCCTAAAATAAAACTTTAATACTAAAAAGGAATACCGATGAAACGATATATATTGCAGGGTGTATGCCTAACTATTGCTGCTTTTAATTGTGCAAACCTTATGTTTGGCCAAGAAGGATTAAGATACAGTGCAGCCGGCAGTACAACCAGAACACCACAACAAATATCTGATAAAATGAAAGCTTTGGGTATTGGAGAAGGCCAACAAACAAGCGGCTCTGCTCCTATGAGCATGACCGGATCTTCATTCTCGTCTGGTACTGCAGCAGAAACAGCTACGGGTCAAGAATTTTCTAGTAGATCTCAAGGGATGGGCAGCACAACCAGAACGCAGCAACAAACATCATCTAAAATGCAAGATCTAGCAATTGGAGAAGATCAAGCGAATGGTTCTGCTCCTATGGGCATGACTCCTGGATCTTTATTCTCGTCAGATGCTGCAGAAGAAACAGCTGCCGATGTAACAAACGAGCCTCTGTTCAAATCATATGGTGCATTAGATCAATCGCACATTCGTCCATTAAAAGATGAAACTACCGCAACTGAATCTGATGTAATGTCCCCGATGACAACACCATTTGAAGGTTCAAGTGAAACAATATCCGACGAACCAACATTTAAATCACAAAATACATTAGGAGACGGTCAAGTTCGTCCACTCAAAGGATCGTTAGAATCTGAATCACAAAATGTGATGTCTCCGATGACAGGGCCATTTACTCATACCAGTGAAAAAACAACTGAACCAATATCAAAATCAAAATACCCATTAGAACAAGGGCAAACACGGCCGTTAAAAGCCGAAGCCATAGAAACGGAACCGGAAGTAATGTCAACTGGATCTAGGGCGGGATCCCCTGCTATTTCGGAAACAGCTGATTCTTATCAATTGTTAACTGAAAGACCATTTGCGCATTAAAAACTGAAGAATTTTATAAACAAAAAATGCCACAAACATCACACATAATTAAATAGGCATAAGAAACATGATAAAAAAACAGTATGCGCTTATTTTTGCTCCATGCTTACTATTTATACAAGCGCATGCAGCTGACATACAAGGATTAGAAGAGTTAATTGCATTTTCAACAAATATGCAAAAACGGCAGTTTCCCGTGTTAGTTACGGTATCAGATGCCGCTGACAGCGAAACACAAGCAATACTCGATACACTGCAACCAGAATTTAGTAGCATCATCGATTTTGTTAATCTCGACAACGTTGCAGATAGCGCCATAACACGGGCTTTGGCTCGCACCACCCCAACATTCCATTTTATTAAAAAAGGTATACCACTTATTCCTATGATTGAAGGCCCTTTAACAGAAGATGAACTGCGCAACTTTCTTATCACTTATAAACAAGAATCAGATCGCATCGATCAGCAGAGTAATGCAATTCTTGAACAGTTAATGGAAAGCCCTAAACCCGTTTTGCTGTATATCACTGCCTCATGGTGTTCGCCATGCCAAAAAATAAAACCAGTTGTGCAAGAGATTTTTGCTGAATATGAAGATGACATTGCAGGCATCATGCTTGATTATGATGCACAACGCACCGTTGCATCTACGCTCGATGTTTCTGCAGTACCCTGTTTTATTTTCATGAAAGATGGTAAAGAACTCTATCGCTTTGTTGGTGGCACCAGCGCAGAGGTCTTTAGAACACTCATTTCACTATTTTCTAGCGATATACTCCCATCACAAGAAGAACTTGATACCCTCGTAGAAACTGGCAGGCAAGAACTTATAGAAACTAACAATCAATAAAATTGATCCCAAAAATGAGTATGTATTTATTTTAAGTCACCTCCCTTTATTCATCCTGAGTGTTTTGCGAAGCAAAAATTATCGACCGTCTCCGCTCGAAGCTTGCCGAGTTTGAATACCCGGATAAGCGAAGACGGAAGGGCAATTAACCCGTTTTTAAAAAATTCCATATTTCACAGCAGATAAATATTAAAAATACTATTAACCGCCCTTCCAACTACGTTTATCCAGGCCTTCCGGCTTGGCAAACTACGACGGACATGTCGATACAATTTTTTACTGCATAAATTCAGTAAAAAATCACTCAGGATGAATGATAGGGAAGATATAATAGAAAAAGCGAATTGGCATAACCAAAATAAGATTAACTCCGATTGATTCCATACACAACTTGATATATGCTTGACGCAAAATTATAGATATCGTCAATACAAAAAGTTGGTGCATGCTTAAAGAATTGCTCACAACCATACTCGCTGCATTTGCAATAGAACAACAAGAACCTCTTTCTTTAAAACATCTTTCTCTTATTTTTGGCTACCATACAGCAAAAAAATTGGAACAAACAGGTATTGATCTCAATGAAACTGCCTATGGATGTGCAAAACTACTAGACAGCGACATTTTACCTGCCGATATAAAAAACCCCATTATTGCCTCGTTAGATATGGACTATGCTATAAAACGAGCATACGCACGTTCTTATCATCTATTGCATACAAAAGAAGAAGGGTGCGCAGAATGGGGATATTGGGACCGAACACATGATATGGCCTTTCACAATGCTGCACAGTGCCTTATAAGACGAGCGCCCAATGCAAATTCGATAGAATTCGTAGATATCTATACCAATAATGTTCTTGATAATATCGATGTGTCTTGCACCACCACAAGCGACTGCAATTGCAAATATCGTTCAATTGCTTATAACAATGCTTTGAATATCCTCTATGTTGGCCGTTGCGGTCATATCATTCAATGCATTGACCCAGAAACACATGAATGCGTGGATACCATTCCTACAAACAATTTTTTCGTAAGCAGCTTCGTTCTAGACGAACAAAAACAGATTCTCCACATGAGGACACTCGGAGATAGTACCAATTATAATCGATGGATAAATATCAAAATTATGCAATGGGATATTGGCAATAAGAGATTTCTCGAACCAATTATTAATTATAATAATTGTCCAACTATGAGCACCTCAAGATCACTTCTCTTATTTAATTCTGGAGAAGCTGGCACTTATTTCGGTTATTCGAATGGTATTTTAAATCATCCTTCTAGAAGCGGCCATTCAAGATCTATATCCTCTTTTTATTTGGACACAACACATAATCTAGCATTTTCGGGATCGCACGATTGTTCAATTAAAATATGGGATGCTCATGATACCGGTACTCTTATACCCACAAGTCTCGCTACACTCAATGGACATACCAATGAAATCGACTCATTTGCATTTGACACCACATCAGATACCTTGTACTCAAAGTCATATATAAGAAAACCCAGCTATTATACTGAAGAGAAATGGGTAAACTCAGTAAAAACCATACATTACATATACTCTACATATAAAACCCAAATTAAAGCATGGCGACCGCAGTGCAATTTAAACCAAGTGAAAGAAAACTTTACGGTTACTGATTGGGTAATCACAAATACGCCACCTTTGACTTCTTTTCAAAAAGCGCGTGGCTTTATCAAGGGACTGACGCAGTAAAAACTGAGCCGTTTTACAAGGCAAAACAAGTCGCTCATTGACCAGTTACATTTCAATAATCTATAGTAAATGTGGGCTAATCAAGATGAAAGGACATAGTGAAAAAACACCTTATACTACTTTTTACTTTAACAATAGCTACAGGCAATAGTTGTAATGACGAAAAGTCATGGCAACAATCGTTGGCAAAATCACTCCAAAAACCCATTAAGACTTTCAATGACGTTAAATCGTGGTGGCAAAATACTCGTGCCGATTATGCTACCTATTCCTCTTATCGCACAAAACCGCATAGGGTAATAGCTAAAGTCCATCCAATGCTCCAGGGCATGGATATGCTCCATATGAAACTTAGAGAATACTTATGGGAAGTAAACAGAAAAAAAGATACTCTGGAATTCGAAAAAGTTGTCGCAAAATATGCTCCCCCAGAAGATATACGTAAAACAATCGCAAAGGGATTTGATCCTTATAAGCCCCCTTATCTTATAGAAGTCGAAGGATCTCCAAGTATTTACATTAAAGGATGGCGATTAACCCGTCTTTATAATGCTGAGCGTGCAATGAGATTTGTAAAGGAAAGAAATCTTAATCTTCTCGTGATACCCAAAAAATATATCTATAAAACAGAAGTAGGATATCGTGTTTTTGCTGAACCCATAAAACCTGGGCAACAAGGCCCATTAAACCTAGAAGAAGCAAAACAACTAGCAACATTCGCAAAAGAAACAGGATACGCTGATCTTTGGTTTTGGATTCAAAATCGTCCTAATAACTGGATAAGAACGGATGACGGAAAGATAGCCATTATTGATCTAGAAGATTTAAGCTTTGACCAAGAATTTCTCAACCCCACCGGCATGAGTATTTTTGATCCAAGAAGCGATTTTGCCCAAAACCCTATGACGCCAGAAGCTCGCAAATGGGTAGAACAGGAATTTGAAAAAACAAAGCAAAAAACTCTATCCAATGCAGTGAAACACTATTTGCAAGGCAAACCCAAAACGCTGCCCCATATGCGTCAATATGATCCTGAAGACATCGATTTTGAAAGAGCCAAGCGAGGCCATGGATACTACATGAATTGATGAACCTTTAACCATATTCTGCGCATGCCATTTACCCTTTCATGTTCCTATGGTAGGGTAATTATTAAGAATCATTCAATTTTGGCTTATGTAGGAGCTTGGCATGAACGCCACCAATCGCGAAGAACACGTAGATATATTTTCGGGCAATATATTCATTTTTTATGCATTCGATATTGGCGACGATATTAATTTGGATATGATCCGCAAAAATAGAGCTGTTACTGCCATTCCACTCCATATGCCCAAATATTTTAAAAATTATCATACGCCGCTGGCAATTGAGCTCCCTCATCCACATACCAATGCCGATTGCATCAGTGCAAAAATTCATTCATTTGGCGCCCTTTCGCTGATCTATAAAATAGAGTTTGAATCAACACTCAGTGCTTTGCAGAAAAATCTCCGCGACATTACTGACGAATACAAAGAACAAAGTGTCATTGATTCAAAATCAATTTTTAAAAAAATAGAACCATATATATCTAAACCAAATTTTTTTGATATCCGTTCTACTTACACACTCATTCAAGTTGATACACAACCAGATAAACTTGATTTAAAAAACTTCCAAGCACAATATAGCAACATCATTACATCTACCCTACGCTTTGAAACTGAACTGCTTTCTGAAGAACAAACAAAAGAGATATTGGAATCGGCTGTTGGCTATTTTAGAGGTGAGCGTATTATTATCGATTCTGATGCTGCTTTTGCCTATGATGATGAATATCAAGAAACACTCGACCTCTTTGAATTTACTAATATTCAGCGTCTTGAACTTGAATATTTTGACCGTGTTCTGGATCGCCAATTGAACCGCATTTACGACGATCGCGAAATAAAAAAGCTACCCATCAGTTCGTATATTCCGCTTATGGGCTCATTAAAAACGAGTGCCATAGATCATTTAGTGCAGCTAAAAGTGGATATTTCTGTTATTATCGAACGCCTTGAAAATACTATAAAATTATCTGGCGAACCTTATTTTGCCGAACTTTACGAACTGTTAGTTGATAAATTAGATTTAAATAGTT
>Ga0207081_1029_pt1 | contig 28925 bp, 29 predicted proteins | sample Alteio_BWMinHeat_59_FD_153524 | JGI IMG/M metagenome (GOLD analysis project Ga0207081, IMG submission 153524) | Enriched cells from forest soil in Barre Woods Harvard Forest LTER site, Petersham, Massachusetts, United States -... | ecosystem: Environmental > Terrestrial > Soil > Temperate forest >... | reverse complement strand
AGGGCTTGATGGAAATAATTTTAAAAATACCCGGTTCTGAAATTACCTATGGCGAAGTGTTTGAACTATGTGATAAATCAGTAAACGACAGAATAGAATTAATTATTTCGTTACGCGGCTTATATCCAAACATGAAAAGCGATTTAAAAGATTCATTAATAGACTTTCTTTCAATCGAAAATGAATTAGTAAGGGATTTGAAACAAGTAAGCAGAATACAAATGAATAATGAAGGTAAAAAGAAAATTATTACAAGATTAAGTAACAGCGAATATTCGGATTATTACTACTCATCAATAAAATCAGGTATAAAAGAAATAAAGGATGATATTCTTAATGAGCTATCAAGTGCGCTATCCTTTAAAGATAAATATGATAATTTAAGCAATAAAGAAGTTAGTATATCGAAACAAATGAATAAAGCAGGTTTAAATTTTATTTTAATATTTGATAAATACAAAACTGCCAATATTGAAGAAATGGACAACTTTATAAAAGACTGTCAAACTTGGTTAGGTAATTAAATAAAATAGTTACTTAGTTTTCAGCGATAGGGTAAAATTCAAATCATTAATGGTCACGATAGAACGGGCAAAAGCATACAGGTATATAGGCGTATTGTTTTAAACACTTTTATACAACGCAGCCCCACCGAGGGGGTAAATTTCGTTTTAAAGCCTTAATAGGCAGGCTATACTTAAAGCAACTTCTTTCCCCAATTTTAAGCTAAAAAAAATGGGAAAATATTCAATAACATGCTATAACACCCGTTATACCCTGTTATACTAAAAAAAAGAAATTCCTAATGCAAAAATCGGAAAAAGTTATGTCAGCATTACCCATACATGATTTGGCTTGAAAAGACGTTATATGGGGATTTGGGCGTTAGTACCCGCCATCAATTGTTTACCTGCCATACGGTTAACTGTAACTATATTTCCTTTGATGTCTGATTAGTTCTAAAGGAAAAAAAACGAACCTAATCCATGCACAAAGAGTATAAACCAATAAAAGCAAAGTGAAACCAAGTGTACCATAAAGTGTACCACAAACAAAATTATAGCGTTGTAACTTATTGAATTACAACGCTATAGGAAAATTGTATGTGGCCTCGCCAGGAATCGAACCTGGATCTGGAGCTTCGGAAACTCTTATACTATCCATTGTACTACGAGGCCATATAATATATTGATAATCATACAGTTATATTTTTTATTGCTCCCCCACTTTTGTATTTTATACAAAATTCTCCCCCACTTGTTCCCCACAAGTTGTATGTTTGTAATACATAAATACTCCGAAAATTTATGAAAAACCAGACATACATTACCTGCTACAAAAAGAAAGCAACCGATGCTGATGGCTATTTGTTCTTACAGAGCAAAGGTAGAAAAAATCGCAAGAAGAAAGCGTTAGGTATTCGTGTTAACCACGACAAATTTATTAAGTTCTGGAATGAGAAAGAACAACGCTTTAAATCAGGTATGTCGCAATATAAATTACTGAATGAAAAAATTGCAAGGGTCTTTGAAGAAAGCATCAAGGAAACTGGCGAAATAATTGAGACAAACAAAGGCGGTAAGCAATCATTCTTAAAATTCTGGGACAGGCAAATAGAACTGATACCCAAAATAGGAAGTAAGGTAAAACATACAACTGTTAAAAAGAAGTTAGAAAAATACCTGCAATCATTAAGAAAAACTGATATAGATTTCACTGACTTAACGCCTGACTTTATACACGACCTGCATTATCACTTTCAAAAAGCACCAGAACTAACTACGAGCACGGTCAATAGTTACATGAAATTGATAAATAACATTGTTAGAAGAAAAACGAAAGAGGACCCATACGCTTTTAAAGTTAATCCGTTTTCAACTATCAAATATCAAAAAAAGGACCCGACAAATAGAAAAGTGTTGAATGAAGCAGAAATAAATAGGCTTCTCACCACTAAAATAAAAGACCCTGAATTAGATTACATAAGAGATATGTATGTGTTTCAAATTTTCGCTTCTGGTATGAGAGTGTCGGACTTGTGTTTATTAAGATGGAATACTATATTCACTGATATAAAAGAATGGTATTTTACTAAAAACGTTCAAGCACTGAAAATTGAATTTGGCAATGAGGAACCGTTAATAGATTACGTGATGTATAAGACACGAGCACCTATGCAAACGCCACTTACATTTTATGTTTGTAAGGCTCTGTTAGGGGCATTGAGAGAATTGGATACTTTCTATTTAAGCATAGACCCAGTTAACCTTGTATTTACACATAATGGGGAGTGGATACATAAGCCAAAAGATTTTATTGCAGAAATTCAAAACGACACTTTTAAAAAAAATGAGCATGGCACAATTCATTACAAAGGATATATAATTAAACGAGATAATGAAGATGTGAAAAGCCGTATTGATAGTTATTTGAAGGGTAAAGAACTTGCAATTAATGACCTCATCAGGAATACTACTGCCAAGGTTTTGGAGCAAATTGTTTTAAACAAAAGGGGCAATGAGTTTGTGTTTCCAATATTGAAAAATAGCGACTTTCAAGGTATCAGCGATAGCGATAAAGTTTTCAAAGATATTATTTCAAAATCGGAAAACTTACACCATAAACTATTGTATGGAGAAAAGATATACAGACGACAATTAGACAAAGTTGGTGAAATATGCCAGATTGAAGACATGATGCCACACGCAGCCCGACATACATTTACACAATTAATGATTAGTGCAGGTGCAACAACACATAACATAATGAGCGAGTTAGGACATACTACATTAAATGTAACTGATAGTTATATCAGGCATAAGAAATTCAAAAGTAAAGAAGGCGAAAACTTATTGCAGAAGATAGGCAACAAGACTGAATATTTTTAAGACCAAAATTTTGCGTTAAAAATGTTAGTAAGTGGTTAATGAAAGCCGAAAAAGCACATAAAATCCGTATTACGATTTTAACTATATGTTTACATTTTTTTGTATAATTTTGTGCCTGAACAAAAACAATAAAAAAATGAAACAAGAACAATTAAAAAATCAAAGCCGTATAAGAACGGCAACCAAAGAAGAAAATGCTGAAAATATTATCAGCATTACCCCTGTAATAAACATTGAAAACGCCAGAGAGGAAGGCGAAGAAAAAAAGAAAGCAGATTTGCGGTTAATACCAAAGAAGTATCGGGCCGCACTTTACGCAAAGAAAGCCGAAATGGAGTTAGGTGTGATTAATAAAGTCGGAAATGTATTATCACAGGAAACCGTTACTCTAACTGCTTTGAAAAATGCTGCAACAGTGGAAGAAAATGCTATTACTTCATCTGAAATTTTCGGCCGCTTTGTTCCTAAACAAAAGGGTAAAGGACTTGATACGAGGTTTTTAACAAAACTTGGCAAGTTGAAATACAATCAAGCAGATGAAGCAGCACAGGCAGAATTGGATCGTAAAATCAACGAAAAAATAGCAAACTCTCAAACAATATCAAATGATGACTATCTTGAAATACTTACTATGGCAAAAATAAATCCATTTGGAGATAAATTTGTGAGTAATGAAGAAGAAGCCCAAAAGAAAAAAAATGACGAATTTGAAATTCACCTTAAAGGAAGTTCTTTGGAAATTAAAGCCGATTAAATAATCTTCACTGATATAACGCCCCTGATTTCAAAAATCAGGGGCGTTTTTTGTTTAAAAAAGTCAAAAGGGGGTTTTAAAAAGTAATATATACTTAACCAGTTTGGATAAACTGATTAAAAAAATTAATCAAAAAATGAGTAGAAAATATATTGAAACCTCTTTTACCTCTTTCGTAAAACACAAACTTAATGAAACCATTAAGGACAAAGGGATTGAAAATAAGAAAGCAAGTGATAATACAAAAGTAAATGATGATGAAACTGCCGAAGAGAGCAAACAAAAGCAAGATAAAAAGGAACTGAAATCTGGCAGCGATAATTTTGTTTACGAAATGCAAAGAGAGTTTAATAAAATATGGCAAGAATATGATAATCTATACGGAGTGTAAAACAGGCGAACACTATTATGATACAACAATGCTGCAAGCGATTTTGAGAATAAGCAAATCAAAACTTAAAATGGAGATGCTATTATATGGCTTCCAAAAAGATGATTACATAACATACAACAACAGGTATTTAATTAAGGAGCAAGCAGTAATAATGTTTATTGATTTTATGGCTGAAAAGTATTTGAAAAGACAAATCAATAGTTACAAAAGGCAATTAAAAATTAAGAAGCAAGATGGAATATAATAGAGAAAAAATAAATGACTTACAGAAAAAACGAAACAAGAAGCATAAAGAAATGTGGGTGGAAAAGGATAGTTTGAAGAAAAGGAAATTACAGGCAGAAATAAAGATTTTGGATTTGAAGATGGCAATAGAAAAAATGAAGCAAAACAAATAATCCACGACTTATGTTGTTGGCAGTTAATTATTTCTGTAAAAACCTTCGGTGAAATAAACGAGGACGTATGGTGCGTTGTAAAAAAGCCAAAGGATATTAAAACGATAATTAAGTATCGTAATGCTTGTCCTATATCAATATAATACCCCTAGACCTTATGAGACAATATACCTATGAATTAAACGAACATCAAATAAAGATACAAAATGAAGTATCCCAGTTGCCAACCGATAACCTTCATTATATAGTGGTTCAGCAAAAAATTAGAAGAAAAATCTTTACCGATAATGAACTCAAAAACCATATTCAAAGAAGCATAAAGAAATATGTAAGGCGAAAGGATCCTGTGAATTATTATGATGGCAAAGAAAACGAAACAATAAAATACATCGCCTTTTTTGAGACAACAGAAGATTTCTTTAAGTCCCAGCACACCAATAAAATCGTTGATACCAATTTTTACGCTGGCTTGCATTTTCATTTATTTATTGCTGGGGTTAATGACGATTATATTAATGAACTCATTTGCCAATTAAGTTCCCAAAAGAACAAGCAAGGTTGCATTTCAAAAATAGATTGGGTTAAGAAAGAGAAGTTAGACTATGACTTTATTTTATACCACACTAAACAAATGATGTATAGATATTCCCCCAAAATGGTTTTGAAAAATTTAAAGTAGTTACATTATATACCGGTCGGCAGGCATATCTTAATTACTAATTGGCGGTAGATACTCATTAAGTTTTCTACCGTCAAAGGTTTTTTCTCCACTTTTAATATTTCAACGGCTATTTTTAGCAATTCAATTCTAATATTCTCGGTCATAGTCATAAACTATATATTTCAAAATTGCAGTTCAAAAATATAGCCCGTTTTTACCCGACAATAAGAAAGTATCAGTTTGAGACCAGATACGCCCATTTTGAAAGAAAATGCGTTTAAAACACATTTTTTAAGCAATCTAATACACACTTAAAGATTTATTCCCAATGGACGATAAAAAGTCCGCTGAAAACGGCATCACAACTGATAGGCGGCGCAAACAGCCATAAGCCCGACCAATTCATGTATAGGTCAAAAGAATTAATATTCCTTTGCCGATTGTGGAATTATCCGTCCATTAGCCACCTAAATATTTTTTATGACTAACAAGAAAAATGAGAAGAAGGTGGCGGCAGTAGCAGCACCAAAGAAAATTGAAATGATAAACATTTTCAAAACCACATACCACAGGTATAGGCATTGGATACGGTTTATTTTAACCGAAGGAAAAGTAAATAAGTTTCGTTTTGTGAAAGATGCAATTGGCTATACTGGTAAATTATCAGTTGATAAACCGGAAGTTGATAAGGCTAAAAAAGTATTAGCCGATTATAAAACTAAAAATACTGGTTCAGTTGATATGTGGTGGTAATTACTGATTATGCTTTTACTAAAAAACAACTTCTTTTGAGGTTGTTTTTTTATGCCTACTATTATAGATTAGAAAGTCAATTGGTACTGGGCTTTTTTAATTAATTGGCACTACTTTATTATGTTGAGTTGGTGCTATTTTTTTATAGTTATTGTCTGGTACTACTTTGTATTTATTGGTACGCACTAATTTATATTTTGTGTAAGACTCCGCATTGTCTAGATAATCTTCTTCTATTATGTAGTCTTTATAATAGGTATATTTAATTTTAAACACATCCCATGGAGCGTTCTTATGTGCCAATGTCCAAATTGCACTTGTACTGCCATCAGCATTTTGCACTTTAATACCATAGTCTTTTATTAAATCCGCTCGTACATGTGAGCCGTCTTGGGTTTGAAACATTGACATGGTGTTATTGTTTATATCAATTTTGACAATAAATGGTGGTTGGTCTGTCCATTTTGACCGTGGCTCATTACTAACAAAACTATAATAATCTTGGGCATACACATTTGTTGTCAAAGTTGTAAAAAATACAATGAATAGTGTGGTCAGTATTTTCATGCAAAAATAATTTAGAAATGAAAGTATAACTGGGTCTTTTAAAAACTTATCAATATAACCATTAAAAAAAAGATTATGTTTTTCATGTATTATTTTTTTGGTTCTCAAATCAACCTTATAACTATTGTTTGATTATTTTATTATGGTTTTTATACAAATAATAATCTAATGGGTCAATGTATTCGGTTAAATATAGCGGATGGGAAGGCTCACCACTTTTGTTTATTCTGAGACAATATGGCTCGTCAATCATTTTTAATACTTCTATGTTTCTGTCTTTATATTTTCCATAGTTTCCCCAGCAACAAACCACTTTCCCAACTTTTCCGAAAATCTCTTTAAGATGAAAGTTATTATCTTCTCCAATAGGGTCATTTACTGTAAGCAGGTCTTTCGGATTTTTGCTTCTATAAGCAAATAGATTAACCATGTGAAAACCGCCATAACCCCATTTCTTACTATATTGTAAGCATTTCATTATAGTTCTATCATCCTTGACTTCGTCAGCAGTTGAGGGATTTAATCCCACAAATGCTACTGGCAATAAATCTTCATCATATATTCTTGATAATTGATACCGATATTTGCCGTCAGGAGATATAATCGCTGATTTATTCATAATTAGTTTTACAATATGTGTTAATTTTGGTAGAAAGGTAAATAAAAAAGTAATAAGTAGGTAATTAACCGCTTACAGGTGTATAACTTGTAAATCTAATGAGCCAAGGCGTTTTGAAAGTGATTTTGCTGTGATTAGTTTAATTGAATTAAAGAACCATAGCATTTTGCTACGGTTCTTTTGATTTCTTTAACAATCAATTCAATTTCTTTTAGTTCAATTATTTTTATAGCCCTGAATTTAAAAACTAAATGAAAAGTGTATCAATACCATAAGTGTATCAAAATAATTAGAAAAGCCTTGTTTATTTGATACGGTTATTGTATCTTTGTAATCTAAAAAATTAAAACGATACAGATGAGAGTAGTTATTTATAGCAGGGTTTCAACAATCACACAAGACCATAAGCGTCAAACCGAAGAACTGAAAGAATACGCCCACAAAATGGGCTTTGAAGTATTAAAGACTTTTGAAGAAAAGATTAGTGGCGGTAAGAACAACGAAGACAGACCGAAACTAATGGAGATGGTTAATTACATTAAAGAAAACAAGATTGATAAGGTTTTATGCTGGGAGTTGAGCCGTATAGGCAGGAACACGATAGAAGTATTAAAAACTATCAAACTGCTAAATGATAACTGCATTTCTCTTTTTATAAAGAACTATAACATAGAAACGCTTAACGACCGTTGTGAGATTAACCCGCTATCGCAGTTTATGATACAGATACTTACCTCTGTTAGCGAAATGGAGAAAACAACTATCAGGCAGCGTGTGAAATCAGGTTATGATAGTTTTAGAAAAGCAGGTGGCAAGGTTGGGCGTAAAGAAGGTTTTACAAAAGACAGCGATACCATATTAGCGGAAAATAAAGAAGTAGTAAAACTACTGAAACAGGGCTATTCAATCCGCAAGGTTATGAAACTCACTGATAAAAGCAGCGGGACGGTTCAAAAAGTTAAAAAGATTATAGAAGCATAATAGGACGACCATGGACTTACAGACGATATACGAACATAAGAGCAAGGAGGTAGAACAAAAATTATCCCGCCTGAAAAAGATAGTGAAGAAGCATAGCCGCTGTTTTGAGAAAAACACTAACAACTGGGGCTATCTCGGCGACCTCATAAATCTGGATAACAAACTGGATGAGGTAATCCATTTCACACGGATGTAGCATTATACGCTAAAAAGGTAATAAATAAAGCCACAACCGATGCAATAATTATTACGGAGTTGTATATTTATCGTTCGCAATAAACAATACAACTTATGGCAATCACATTGGACCGATTGAACGAGACGCTTACGCAATTCAAAGTTAAATATGACGGTTGCAAGGAAGACTATTTCGCAGCCCTTTTTCTTGCTGATAAGTTTGAAAAACCATTGGATAATGTTTTATCTAACTGTGCTTTTGGCAACAATGATTACGGCATTGATGCGTATTATATTGATAAGGACACGAGAAATCTCTACCTGTATCAGTTCAAATGGTCGGATAGTTATGAATTGTTTAAAGATACATACAAACGATTAATCAAAAATGGGATAGAACAAATTTTTGGCAATCCAAATATTGATAGTTCAATTAATCAAGTGATTTCAAAACTCAAACTTGACTTACAAGAATATCAGCATGTAATTGATAAGGTATATATATGCTTTGTATTTAATGGCGACCCAGAAAAAGCAGAAAGCAGCAGGGCTCTGGAAAGTTTGAGAGAAGAACTAGAAGCAAAAAAGCATTTTATTGATAGTTTTTTTGGAAACAATCAAATTACGCTCACAATACAATATATTTCTAATGAGACCAAGAAAATAAATCAAACATCAAGGACAAAAAAAACATTTCAATATAAGATTGCTTTTAGTGCTCAATCGCAAGTAATTTCCAATAATGGAGAAAAGATGTTTTTAGGGTTTGTTAAACTCTATGAAATTTACAAAATGTTTTGCGACATGAAACAGAGGCTTTTTGAAAAGAACATTCGTGCTGGGCTTTCTGATGAACTACCACCCAATCAGGCAATAAAAAAAGCGTTAAGAGATATTGTAATCACCAAGAAAGTAAGCCCAGAGTATTTTACATTTCATCATAATGGAATTACTTTATTTGCAGAGAAATTGATTTTTGATACTGACCAGACAATTATAATAGAACCACGGGTTTTAAATGGGGCGCAAACAATAACTACATTTTCCCGATTTATTGATGATAGCCAAAAAAATCCAATATTTCAAGAAAATATTGATGTTCTTAAAAAAATAGAAGTAATCGTAAAGATTGTTACAAGTTGTTCTTCTGAATTTGTTACACAAATAACGATTTCCAACAATAAGCAAAATCCGGTTGAAAGTTGGAACCTGCGGGCAAATGATTTGATACAACTTGAATTTGATGATAAATTTAGAAATGATGGCATTTTTTATGAGAGACAAGAAAATACATTTGCTAATCTTACCTATTCGGATTTAGAAGAACTTGGCATTGAGCAAGACAAAGAAATAAAGATTAAAAAACTCGCCCAAACCTTTTTGGCTTTTCAGGGAGAGATAGACAAAATTTCTGAAATCGGAAAAGTTTTTGAAACCGATACATTTTATGAAAAAACTTTTAGGCCCGAATACTTGAAGGCGGATACAAGGAAAATAATATTAGCCTACAAAATTCAATTTAGGCTAGGGGCAATTATTAGGGAAATAGAAAACAAGGGTGAAAATAAATACTACTTTGTGCGATTGGCACGAAATCTCATTTATGCTCTAACAATCCAAGCATTGCTAAACGATTACGATATAGATAGTCTTTTAGAAACATACGGAAACACATTATCAGTTGAGGCGAATTTTAACGAGTATCTGAAAAGCCTTGGTTCAAGGAGAATAAGAATTATTTTATCAGAGTTGATAAAACTAAAAAGGTATGCGGACTTTGTTAGTGAAGAAAAATTCAGTTTCTTAAAAACAAAGATTGCCTTTCAAGAATGTATGGCTATTGCTAAAAAGCGTTGGGGTTGGGAAATGCAAGAACTTTATGAAAAAAAATTCGCTTCAAATAGAATTGCATAAGGGACAATGGTATATTTTTAGTAACTTTGTAGCCGGTTTAGAAACGACATTTACGACCGAGTAATTTCGTTGAAAATGTCCCCCACAAATCCCCCACATTTTGATATAATGTAGTTCAGGGGATAATAAAAAAATGAAAATCAATCACTTGCGGATGCTTGACTATGTAGCGTCTTCGTTACTCTTATACTATCCATTGTACTACGAGGCCAATTAACAGTCGGCAAAGTTATGCGTTTGGAGGATAAATTACCAGTAAAATTTAAAGCGCGGTAACTGGGAAACCCAATGATTGAAATAAATTGTCCCTTGATTACCTTCGGTTTTCCTTTTTTACAAAAAAAAGCATATTGCAGCATATGCCGGGAAAAGCAAACAAACCAGGTGCTATTGCACCATCAACAAAAAGTGGTAAAAACGATGCGGTAAAAAATACGACGCCGGGGTTGCCTTCATGGGCGCCCCTGTTTATCATAGCATTTACAGCATTGCTGTATTCGCATACACTTCAAAACGGTTTTACAGTACTTGATGATGATGCCTACATCCTGAATAATCCGTATCTAAAGAACTTCACATTAAAGGGCATTGCTGCTATTTTCAGCTCATTTTATGCGGCCAATTATCACCCGCTTACTACACTGTCATGGTTTATTGAGTACAATGTCTTTGGGGCAGACCCGCTTCCATTTCACCTTGACAATGTACTACTGCATCTCGCCAATACATGGCTTGTCTATAAGCTGGCAGAGCGGCTAACCGGCAGCAGCATTACAGACGCGGTTACGTCTCTGCTGTTTGCCGTACACCCCATGCATGTAGAATCTGTAGCGTGGGTATCGGAGCGCAAGGATGTACTGTATGCTTTCTTTTACCTGCTGGCATTGCTGTGTTATTTGCAGTACCTGTCATCATGTTTTAGTAAAAAGAGCTATTGGCTTTGCTTTGTTCTTTTTATTGCTTCTTTATTGTCCAAGTCGGCAGCGGTTACCTTACCCGTGCTGCTGGTGGTGGTTGACTGTTACAAGGGAAGAAAAATTGACGCCCGTTCCCTTGCTGAAAAAGTTCCTTTTTTCCTGCTGTCCTTGCTGTTTGGCGTACTGGCCATATTGTCGCAAAGAGCTGCAGGGGCTTTGACTCAGTCGCTGTTGTCTTTCGGCATCATCAATGGGTTAGTCGCATTCCTTTCCGGTATTGCCTTTTATATTGCGTGGCTTATGGTGCCGGCTAAGCTGGCTATCATGCACTGCTATCCTTCTGCGCATAATGGCGTGTTGCCTGTTATATACTATTTGTCAGTTCCGTTATTGGCCGTTATTGCATGGCTTTGTGTTCGCCGCACTGTGTATCGAAGAGAGATAGTTTTCGGCGTTTCATTTTTCCTGGTTACTATTTCCGTAATGTTGCAGGTCATAGCGGTAGGCCTTGCGCTTACAGCAGAAAGGTACAGCTACATACCGTCAATTGGCCTGTTTTATATTGTCGGTCAGTGTATAGCTTACTTATTGACAACAAGCAACAGAATAGTAACAATAGCGTTGTTTGCGGCAATCACGGCCGTATTTTCATTCGTTACTTACAACAGGATTGGGGTATGGAAAGAAGACAGTGTACTTTTTAATGACCTTATCGAAAAGTATCCTGATGCATATTCTGGTTACTGGCTGCGCGGCAATATGGAGAAGAAACAGGGACACCTGCAGCAGGCGCTTACAGACTATACTGAAAGTATAAGGCTTAACCCGCAATTTTCCGATCCGGTATTCAACAGGGCAAACACCTACGATGCCGATGGTAATCTGCAGGCGGCGCTGGCTGACTATAACCTGGCCGCAGCCCTTAGCCCCGGCCATGCCGATGTGTATAATAACAGGGGATGGGTATTGTTCAGGATGGGAGATAAGATAAATGCTATGGCCGACTACAACAAAGCTATCGCCACCAACCCGTCATTTGAGCAGGCGTACAATAACAGGGGATGGGCTTACCAGGTAGCTGGGGATATGAGTGCTGCAATGGATAATTACAACAAGGCCATAGAACTGAACCCCTCATTTATACTGGCTTACCGTAACAGGGCCATTGTAAGGGCAAAAACGGGGGACCTTACCGGTGCGGCAGCAGATTACAGCACCATCATAAAGATCAATCCCGAAGATAAATTTGCCTACTATTATCGCGGCACTATACGCTATGATCTAAAAGATGCACACGCCGCATGTGAAGACTGGAAAATGGCTGAGCAGCTTGGAAATAATGACGCTGCAACAATGATCGGTAAGTATTGCCGGTAGATAGGGATTGCAGCATTTTCAGACGGTCAAAGATAATTATTTATAGTCCTCCAATATTATTTGCTCCCTGCAAAAGAAATATTCCCTTGGATCGTTGGATGCAACGATCACCAGCCTGTCTCTGCCATATTGTTCTATCCAGTCGCGGTATTGCTCCATGCCTTGCTGGTCCAGGTTAGTGCAGGGCTCGTCAAGCAGCAGGATAGGGGTATCTGCAAAAATGGCCTGGGCCAGCTTCACACGCTGCTTCATACCAGATGAATAATCTCCTATTGGCTTATCCACTGCATTTTTTAGCCCGGTAATCTCAATGATCTTATCAATGGTGAGGGAAGGAAGCGCGCGTTTAAAAGAAAAATGAAAGTCAAAAAACTCCCGGAGGGTAAGCTCCTCCACCAATTCCATACCAGGTGCGCAAAAGCTGATATGGCTGAATATCTCCTCAGGCGGAATGGCTTTTTCATCCTTGCTAAAAAAAAGCACTTTGCCTTGCGATGGCGCCTGCATCCCCGACATTATACGCATCAGCGTACTTTTTCCGCTGCCATTCGGCCCCAGCAGCGCATATGCGCCAGGTGCGGTAAATGAATAATTAACGTCCTTAAATATCCAGTATTTCTGAAACCGCTTACTTATATGCTCAAGGGTTATTTTCATTAAGTCAAAAGTAAAATAATGATTGAGAAGGATAGTGACTTAATGAGACAAGTGATATTATTCTACTAAGTAATTTTGAATAATGAAGAAGCGCCTAAATATATTCATAGCTGGCTTCGCCTTTCTTCAATTAGTGTATTACTAAATGATCCTTTATAGCCTTCCGTAATTTTCCGGCTTTTTGTAAATGAAAAATCAGATAAGGACAATCCTTTTTCTACCGTAGGTTCAATTTCCCTTCTTACCTCCAATATTAATTCAAGGGCTTCCTGCAAATTTGCTTTTGCCTCTTTTATAGTAGCGCCCTGGGTATTTACGCCTGGCATCTCTTCAATATAACCAATATAATCGTCGCCCACTTGTTCAAAAACAGCCGTTAAACCTGTCTTAATATTCATTTTGGCTTATTTAGTTATCACATCAAAAATACAAAAAAATCGCCAACTAAGGTTTGCGGTATCATTTTGATTTTTGACTTTTTATTACAGCGGTATCAATTTGCCTTTTGGGTTTTGATTTTTGCCTTTTGATTTTTGTCATGGCAAATCTTCGCTATGCTTGCGTATATACCCCTTCATGATGCCCCTGCCCCCGGTTTCTCGAACAAAGGAAATGATCTCATCGCGCTCATCAGAAACAGGAATTTCGGTTTCAATAATGCTGAGCGCCTTAGAAACATTAAATCCACGCACAAAAAGAATGCGGTAAATGTCGAGAATGTGGTTGATCTTTTCGATGGAATACCCCCTGCGTTTAAGCCCTATAGAGTTAACGCCGACATAGGATAACGGCTCTCTCGCTGCCTTTACATAAGGAGGAATATCTTTTCTTACCAACGATCCGCCGGTTACAAATGCGTATGACCCGATACGCACAAACTGCTGTACCGCAGTAAGGCCCGCCAGCACCACACAATCACCTACTATTATATGCCCGGCAAGTGTGGTATTATTAGAAAAGATACAGTAGTTGCCCACCTCGCAGTCATGCGCTATATGGGTATAAGCCATTATCAGGCAGTTGTTGCCTATTTTGGTCATGTTGCGGTCCACAGTCCCACGGTTTATGGTCACACATTCGCGTATAGTAGTATTGTCCCCTATCATGCAAATGGTGTCTTCCCCTTTAAACTTCATGTCTTGCGGTATGGCAGATATTACCGAGCTTGGAAAGATGCGGCAGTTTTTGCCTATACGGGCGCCTTCCATTATGGTAACGTTCGATCCTATCCATGTACCTTCCCCTATCTCCACATTTTTGTGGATGGTAGAAAAAGGATCAATTTTTACGTTAGGACCTATTTTAGCGTCCGGGTGGACGTAAGTAAGCGGATGGATCATTTTTTATCTTTTCTTACGATTTGCGCTACCAGCTCGGCTTCTGTAGCAAGTTTATTTCCGACATATGCCGTACCCTTCATTTCACATATGCCCCTGCGGATTGGGTTTAGCAATTCTAATTTCAGTATCAGCGTATCGCCCGGGCGAACGAGCTGTTTAAACCGGACCTTATCTATTTTTAGAAAATAGGTATCGTAATTTTCCGGGTCTCTTATATTATTCAATGCCAGTATGCCACCTGTTTGTGCCAGCGCTTCTATTTGTAGAACGCCCGGCATTACAGGGTTGCCGGGAAAATGCCCCTGGAAAAAATGCTCATTGAATGTTACATTTTTTATACCTACCACGTGGTTATCGCTCAGTTCTATGATCTTATCTACAAACAGGAAGGGGAATTTATGCGGTAACGCCTTCGAAATATGAGAAATATCATAAATAGCCTCCTGCGACGGGTCGTAATGAGGTATATCGGACAGGTGTTTATTCTTCTTGATGTATTGCTTTATTTTTTTTGCAAACTCTACATTAGTAGCATGCCCCGGCCTGCTGGCAATGATGTGCGCTTTGATGGAATTTCCTACCAGCGCAAGGTCTCCTATTACATCCAGCAATTTGTGGCGGGCCGGCTCATTGGTAAAGTGCAGTTGTACATTGTTTAAAATACCTTCCTGCTTTACTTCTATTTTTGTCTTATTAAATATTTTTGCCAGCCTGTTCAGCTCATCCTGGCTCACCACTTTGTCCACAACCACTATGGCATTGCTAAGGTCGCCACCCTTTATCAGGTTGTTGTCTAACAGGTATTCCAATTCGTGCAGGAAACAAAAGGTACGGCAGGGGCCTATCTCACTTCTGAACTCGGAAAGATGCTTCATGGAAGCATGCTGGGTGCCAAGTACGGGAGAGTTAAAATCTATGAGTGTAGTAATCACATATTCCGTAGATGGCACGGCAAGCATATCCACATTTTTCACGGGGTCGTAATAATGGATATTGCTGTCTATGGAATAAACGATACGCTTGGCCTCCTGCTCCAGTATGCCCGCACTCTCTATCGCCTCAATAAATAGTTTTGAGCTGCCGTCGAGTATGGGCACTTCGGGGCCATCCAGTTCTATCAGCAGGTTGTCAACACCCATGCCCACAAGCGCTGCCAGCGTATGTTCCAGGGTGCTTACTCGGGCGCCATTATATTCTATGGTGGTACCACGCGAGGTATCTACCACAAAATCCACGTCTGCTTTTACAACCGGCCTGTCTGGCAGGTCCACACGCTGAAAACGGATGCCGTAACCGGGATTTGCCGGTTTCATGGTCATGGTCACTTTTTCTCCGGTATGCAGCCCAACGCCCTGCAGGGTAACGGACCCTTTTAAGGTTTGCTGATTCTGACTGTTATTTGCCGGGGGCAACTTATCAGTTTTTTTCCTGCTGTCCGTAAAAATTAATAGATCTTCACTCACTTTTTATACTCCAGGTTTTGCGTGATTAGTAATGCATTTAATTCCTGTACCGTCTCTTCCAGTTTTTGGAGGCGGTGCTGTAATTCCGGCAAATTTCTGAAAATCGCCTGACTTTTTAATGAGCTTTTGTAATCAAATGCAGGGGTTCCGTTTATGGTGGTATTCATATTAATTACGGATTTGGATATTCCGCTCTGGGCATTTATGCGTGTACCATCTGCTATATGTATATGGCCCACCATACCTACCTGCCCGCCAATGACGCAGTTTTTTCCCACTTTTGTACTGCCGGAGATGCCGGTTTGTGCTGCTATAACCGTATTTTCACCTATTTCCACGTTGTGGGCCACCTGTATCAGGTTATCCAGTTTTACACCCTTCCTTATAATAGTAGATCCCATAGTAGCGCGGTCTATGGTGGTATTTGCGCCTATTTCCACATCATCCTCTATAATTACGTTCCCAAGCTGGGGTATTTTTTTATAAGTACCGTTATCTAATGGCGCAAAGCCAAACCCATCCCCTCCTATTACTGTGCCTGAGTGAATCACCACGTTACACCCGAGGTGGCATTCATCATATATTTTTACTCCGGAATATATTTTTGCATTTTCTTTTATGACCACATTATTGCCGATGTAACAGCCGGGATAAATTTTTCCGCCACTGCCTATCTCTGCATGGTCGCCTATGTAGCAGAATGCGCCTACATAAACATCTTTGGCTATAATGGCAGTAGGAGATATATAAGAAGGCTGCTCGATACCTGTCTTGCCGCTGCCGGAGACCATCTCATTATATTTTTCGAGCAAAAAAGCAAATCCGCTGTATGCATCCTTTACCCTTATCAACGTTGGGCCCACGGGTTGCGTTATTTCCAGCGTTTCATTGACTATAACAATAGAAGCTTTGGAAGTATAGAGGTACTCCTCATACTTTGGGTTCGAAATAAAGCATAAAGAACCTTCTTCGGCCTCTTCAATCTTGGCTACATCACTTACCTTGGCATCCGGGTCACCTTCCAGCTTGCCTTGTATCAGAGTAGCTATTTGCTGCGCTGTAAACTGCATGTGTAAATTAATTTCTATTGTTCATACCACGCTACTGACATTAATTTATTGTTGTTTTTTCAGGGATCCGGTCATTGAATGTAGCAAATGTAGTTTTTATGTACCGCTCTCGCAAGTGTTTGATTAACTAATGAATTGTCGATTTCCGTAATATTCTTTATAGCCCCATTCTTAGTTTCTATTTTTATTAGCTCATCATTTATATTATAAGTACTGTTAGAGGTAATGCCGGTAAACGCAAAATATTGCAAGTCTTCGTCATTTAACCCCAATAAGTCTTTTGCTACTTTCTTTTTATCCTCCAAAATGCTTGCCAAAGATTCAGAACTGAGCAAAACTTTGTACAATTTTCTTAAAACAAGCATTTTGCACAAGGTAGATAGTACTTTATCGTCATGTGCCTGCCACACTTTTATAGAAACCATTACGTCATTGTCATCCAGTTCGCAAAACCGGTCTAAGTGTTCGGGGTTGTTCTTAAAATCGTCTTCACTTAGATGATTATTTAGAAAATAGTTTAATGCGGGTGTTGCAAATAGTTTCCTACCCTTTTTCACCAGGTCTTTTGCCCGGTTAAAAATATTGATGAGCAGCATTTCAGAGCCAAGCACTGTTTTATGGAGGTATACCTGCCAGTACATGAGCCGGCGGGCTATGATGAACTTCTCTACGGAATAAACCCCTTTTTCTTCCACCATCAGCTCATTATCCCGAACTGTAAGCATTTGTAATATACGGTCGTATCCAATGACGCCCTCTGAGACCCCGGTATAGAAGCTGTCGCGGTTCAGGTAGTCCATGCGGTCTACGTCGAGCTGGCTGGATACGAGCTGGTGCAGATAATACTTTCCGCCTGTGCCGGGGTTGGAGCCTTTCGAATTAGAATCATCGAAAATCTGTATGGTTTTGTCCATCATGCCGCTGAACTCACTGTTCATTCGCTGCATTATGAGCCTGGACAGTGTTTCGTGGTGAACTCCTACAAGGATATTTTCCAATGAATGGGAGAATGGCGCATGGCCTATATCGTGCAGGAGGGCAGCCAGCCTTGCGGCTACGCATTCGTCCTTATCAGGCACTATGTCTTTTGCTTTCAACTCATCGAGCGCCTTGCCCACCAGGTGGCAGGCGCCGAGCGAATGTGCCAGGCGAGTATGCGTAGCGCCGGGATACACTAAGTGCGCCAGCCCCATCTGCTTTATATTCCGCAGGCGCTGAAACCAGGGGTGATCAATGACCCGCATCAACTCGGGCTCCGGGAAACGGATAAACCCGTAGACCGGGTCATTAATGATCTTTACCTTAACACTCATTGGGGGGTGCAATTTACCTCATTTTTTCTTTGTCGGCCATAGCTTTTTCAGCGAAGGCCGGACTTGTCCGCTATAGCTTTTTTCTGCGAAGGCCAGACTTGCCCGAATATGCTTTTTCTGCCGGGAGTGGGGCGAGATTTTAACATATGCGAAAACAATTTGCCGCATACAACATTTTAAAAACAACATAATAATAGTAGTGCAAACCGTAGCACAGTGGCCCTGTTTTTTGAAAGAGCGCTACGGTTGTTTTCGAGCCATGCACAATAAATATAATATAATTTAATGTTTAAATTATTAAAAATAAGGTGATTAAGGTTGGCGACTTAGCAATGGCCTGAAATAGTACAACACAAAGGGTAAAATGGCCAAAATATGCCTGGTGGGAGATTAAATTGAAGCGGAGTACGGCAGCGATTTAATATAGTTTTCCATGTATTCCCAATCTGGATTACCGATTTCGTCAACTGGTACTTTTATCCTGGATTTATTCATTTTCCTTGTTTCCCATTTTCTGCCATAGTTAAATCGAAACTTCTCTAACTTAATTAATGTAACAAGGAAAAATGCTATGTATTTGTTTAGAATAAACTTTGGATAAAGAACGTTTACATCATCACTTGCCCAAAATGGATTGGGTTGGTAAAACGATTCCCCAACTGAACCATTATAATTTATGGTAATTGTATTACTTTGATGTATTGGTTTTTGTCCAATAAAATCTCTGTAACCATTATTTGAATCAATTGCTCCAATAAAAGGTATATTACCATGAATAAAATCTTCTTTTGTTAATCGTTTTCCTTTTTTTATATCAAATATTTCTTCGTAATTAAAATATTTCCATTTAGCTGTATTCAAAGCAAATGCTTTATCTATCAAGCTATTTTTTGAAGGCATATCTGGTATTTGGATTTTTTCAACCCATCCAGGAATTTCATTAAGAGAAGGTATTAATATTTCACCTAACGTTTTATTTGCCTGCCTTCCATAACTATAACGATATTTATTTGCACGTATGCAAAGACAATAAAATAACTTCTGTTTTTCTGATAATTTTATTTTGGGACTTAAACAAAATATATGATAACCGGTGTAAAAATCGGAAGTCTGTAAAAAAGTTTCTAATACCGACCCCCCAAGCGAAACAGTTATCAAACCTGCTTTAAACGGGTCAACATCAATTAGTTTTTCAACCTTTGAGGACACACCGTTGTTTTTAGATGTTCGGGAAATAAAATTTATTCCATCCTTAGTCTCATACAATCTGTTTAACTCAAATCCATTACCATAAGTAATTGAAAATATGGCAGACAATTTTTCCATTTCTAATTATTTAAGAATTGAAAAGCAATGTAGTTTTTTATAACTTCAATAAATTTGTCCTGGTTCATCTCTGAATAATCCGTTTCCATGTATGCTTCAGCACACCATTCATCTTCCGCATTAACTTCTTTCATCACACTATGGCCAGCGATAACTTCTTTATTCATATAGGCATTGACCCATTGTTTTTTTATATCATTCCATTTTTCTTTTGCATCTATCCTGCCTTTGTTTTTTACCTTAACAAACCCATCGTCTTTCCAATAACCAAACCATGTTTTTTTACCTGTTGGGTGTGGAATATGAGCAGTAAAAACCATAACGCAAGTAACAACTCCTACTTTTGAATTATGAAACAACTCATCAGGCATTGACATAACTGCGTCCAAAGTGTGGTGTTCTAAAATTTTATTTTTCCAACTTAACATTTCGCCGCTTTGTGCCAAAGCGCAACTCATCGGAACAATTGCAATACACTTCCCCCCTTTCTGTAATGTTTCAAGATTATTCCATATAAAAGAAAATTCCTCAATATCTTCTTTTTTTATCGCGTAGGGAGGATTTAATAAGCCTATATTTGGTTTGAATTTTTCTCTTATTTGTTTTGTTGTATCTGCATCAAAACAATCGCCAAGCAGAATATTGCTTTTTCCATCATTGTGAATAATCATATTTGATACCGCCAATGTGTAAATCTCATCCTGAAATTCAACCCCAATAATTTGTTTCAATTTTATTTTATCAATTAATTTCTTTTGCCCGTTAGCAAGTGCTATCATTTTTTTCATACCACTAATTAGAAATCCGCAAGTACCGCAGCAATTATCCAAAATGATGCTATCAACATTCAATTCAGCCAAATCACAAAATAATTCAGTGATATGGGGCGGAGTTAAAACAATACCTAATCCTTTATCATTATTAGCATATCTAAGAAATTCAATATAGAATTGCCCAAGCGTATCAAAATATTTATGCGTTTTTATAAACGAATTTACTTTTAAGTCAATAGCTGAAATTAAATTTTCAAAAAAATCTTTATTCGTTGTTAATGTCGTATTTTGTTCAATAAATGAATACGCAGATTCAAGTTTGTCTATTTTATCGGCAGCTATGTTAGAGTTTTTTAATTGCGTTTTAATTGTAAAAAGTATAGCTCCGGCCAAATCTTTTGCTTTTGTATGTTTTGTGTAACTATTATGAAAAGCTGCATCTTGCAATGCAATTAAAATACCACTAATTAATAAACTTCTATGCGATTCTTTTATTTTCTTTATATGAAGAAGGTCATTTAGTTCCTTTGTATAGGCTAATAAATTTTCATAGTCCTGTTTAAATTTCCTTTCATCATTTATATAGGCATTATAATAGTCATCGAAATTCAATAATTTGCTCTTGACAAATGAAAACGCTTTAGCATCTTTTTTTAGATTTAAAAACTGTGAAATTCTCAGCTCAGATGTTGTTTCTCCACTTATGGCAATAGCAATTACATCATACTCTTTGCTTAAAAATGAAGCATATAATAATACCCCATCAACAGAATATTCAGAATATTTATCGTGGATTTTCGATTCGTGTTTCCTTGGATCAGCTTTGCACTCTATAACAATAATAAGGTCGCTGTATTTTTCCGATTGAATAATAAACTCCGGGTACCCCTTACTATTACCTTTCTTAGAGGCATTTTTTAATAGCTTGTCAATTTTAGGATTATCACATTGTTGCTCATAAACACTAAATCCATCTTTATAATAGCCTAATCTATTTAATGCATCCCGCACTAATTTCTCTGTCTTCCTTTCATTTGCCATGCTTCAGAGATTTATTACTTGTGGATTTGAATGGATTCGCTAACTTACTTCTAAAAAGGGGAGTGAAGGTAAAAGAATTTATCCACCCTTGTGAATATTTGCAGAAATTGTGGATAACTTCTCCATCTTGAAAGAATGGCTGCTCAATCGCCAGGTGGCTCCCTGACTTGCGGTGGCTATTGGTTGTTTCAGGTTTCACTCAACCAGCAGGTACGCCTAAAGGGCCGGTGGGGAAATATATGGTAAACAGTAAGCGGCATGCTATGCTTTTTCCAAAAATAAAGTATCTTTATAGTAATAAAAAAGTCGGTTATGGCTTACTATATCAAGAGCACGACAATTCTTCGCGGCAATAAATTCGCGCAAATCCTGAGGGAGATCGCCTATAGCGCACATACCGGGCAAACTACCATAAAAACCAAATTAGTGGGCAGGCTGGAGGTGAAGTGCTATGAAGAAGTTTTTGACGGGGACAATGAGGAGGAAATATTTGCCGAATACGAGATAGAGGGCGGCTGGGAAGAAATAAAGGAGGAAGAATTTGATAGTAAGGAATGTACCTCATTTGAGGAAATAAATGATGAGAACAGGGGCATAGTAACAAAAAGTAAGAGAATAAGCGCTTATTGATGCGCCGGTTTTGATACTGAAATATAAATTATTACGGATTAACGAGGAATATTTTAAATCCGGCTATAGCGCCATTAGAAATCTCCGGGAATGCCTGCCCCTGCCCATCCACTAAATTCTTTTCATCAGAGGGTTGCAAAATAAAATAGTAATTAACATGATAGCGCCGCATTTCTTTAAGTATATCCTGCCGGGAGGCACCTTGCTTTGAAAGGCTATAAAGTTGATAACCGGAAAAATAGGCCAGGCGTTCTATACGCTGTATCCCGGGACCCGGTTGGGCATTGCTTGTAAAAGTGCCGTGGATATTCAATTGCTTTAATTGCTGTGCTATTTTATGTTCATCGGCGCCTTTGTTGTACATATTTATCATTTCCCATGCGGGATAGATCAGAAAAGTAACCGGGAAGACCAGGCGTAAAATATTTTTCCATTTTGCCGACTTCATGTTTTGGAGGGTAAGGCCACCTATTACCATACCCGGTGGCAGCATATACCATATATACCGTGATTCAAAGTTTACCAGCAGGTAACCAAGCGTGAATAGCAAAAAAGAAAGCATCAATACCTTGAGATCTTTGGATAGAGCAACACCCCGCCTCCAGAATAGCGCCCATTTTGCATATCCTGCAACGAAAATAAAAAATACTGACAATTGGAAACTGCTGACTATGAACTTCCAAATGTTCAACCCAATACGAAGGAACTGTAATGCCAAAAGATGCCATGAATCCCAGAAATGCGGTGTAGCCCCATTTGCAAACCAGGGGTCTTCCCAATAATAAGGGCTGTCCGGGTAAGCGGGGGGCAATAACAGGCCTATGCCTTCTTTCCATTGAGGATGGCCCACGAGATACCAGGACATATTAAGCGAGCCCGATGTGGAGGTTGTCCAGATACCGTATTTGTTGTGCAGCAGCCATATCCACGGCAGGCTGCAAAGTATCATAACAGCTATAGAAACCGCGCTTATTTTCAACCATCGCGCTTTGTTGTGTTTTGAAATAAAATAGGTGCAGCACAGGGTATTAAGAATAAAAAAGGGGAAAGAATAGGCTTTTGCAAAATACGCAAGTGTGCCGGTGATGCCGCAAAGCACCCATAATACAGGCTTGCTTTCAAAAGATGCATCGAGTAATAACCGGAGACCAGAAAGCAAAAAGAAGCACTCCCACAGATCATTAAATGACTGCCAAAAAATAGCATAGCAAAGAAAAAAAGCAAGCGTGGCACAGAATAACCATTCTAACTGCCGTACAATGCCAAAATGTTGGAAAAGGGATTGAGAGATATATAAGAAACCAACAGCCCCGGTGGCATTTATGATAACGGATGCCGGTATTGCCTGCAGGCCAAGGTTTATTAAACCGGCAGTAAGCCAGCAACTCCACGGGCTCCAGTAGCCGTTTATAGCTTTTTGAAAATCACCGTTTGCGTAGCGTTGTGAAATGGTTAAATAGGCCGTTCCGTCAGGGTCTACGTAATATTGGTAGTGCGGGTAAACAATGAATAGCAATACACACATCAGCAGTGCTGAAGCAAAAAATGGCGTGTATTTTTGCATAGTGCCCATCCGTTATTATGCTGTTTTATTTACTTTCTTATGGCGCATTTCCATAAAGCCCAACACTGCGCAGCCTATTAATATCAGCGATACCGGCAAAAAGTAACGGGTATTCGCAATAGGCCCTGCTGCCAAAGCAAAATACCCAATAAGTATAAATACAAATGAACGAACCAGCCAATCTATTTTCCGGTTCAGGAAAAACCATAAAAAGCCAATCAGCCTTATACAGTTAAACAACAGTACTAAAAGAACAAATGGCATGGAGGGATTATTTTTAAAGTAATCTCCGATCCCGGCCCATCCTTTGTTTTTCATGGTGGTGTAAAAGCCCGATCGATCTTTGGTGTACAGTTTGCCATAAGTCAGCTTGCCGGTAAACAAATCCATTTCTGCTTTACCTGGCTCAATAAATATGCGGGCGCTGTTTTTTAAATGAAATGCTACGTAAGGGAAGAAGTTTTGTTTCAGCAATTCGATGCCTTGCTCATTAGCATAGTCGTAACGATCTTTGTATTCGGGTATTTCGGCGATAGCGTTTCGCTCCTTTTTTAAAAACTTTTGAGCGCTGTCAATCCCTTCTTTCTGGCTGATGTAGGGATAAAAATAATAGATCGCATTAAATGATTGGTTGCTTGTGAAATGGAATTTTTCAGTGCGGGTGTAATTCCAGTAGTTATACAGAAGAACCGCACATAACGGTGCAATGGCGATAATAACCGGACGCTGCAGCTTTACTTTTTGTTTTGCCGCAACAATAATGATGATAAAAAAATGAACAAGAACGAAAGGATAAAAAACAGGTTTTACCAATAGCCCGGCAACGAGTACAAGGCTCATCCGCACCGCATATTCCAGTTTCTTTTTTTGCACCAGGGAAATAAAACAGCCGAAGTATAATAAGGTAAACGTTTGCAATAAAATATCAGGAGCTATGGTATTGGCATTGATAAACTGTGCCGGGTATGCAATTACAAAAAGCAACAGCAGCCAATCATATTTTTGCTGGTAGCCAATGGTTAGTAATACCTTCCTGATGTAGTAAATATTAAAAACTGATAGCAGGTTCTGCAGCACGATTACTATCCAGTTATTAATAGTAAACAGGTAAATGCTCAACAGGAATAACGGATAGCCTGGTTGCCTTTGGGTCATATATTCCGGCAGGATGGGCATTGCAGGGTTACCGCTATAGAAGAAGAAATATCTTTTAATATTTAGCGCCTCATAAATATACTCAAATGAATCGCCCATGTAAATACGTTTGAAAATACATGCCAGCAAAAAAAACACAACATGCACCAGCGCAATAGTGCCGATGAATATTTTGTCTTGTCTGCTGAATTTCATGATCATTTAACCAATTAACTATTTAACCTGTTAACTCATCCCTGCTTTCAACATTCGCCAGTTGCCATGCACGTCCTTCCTTATCTCTACGTTCTTATAACCATTGTCTTCAAACAAAGCTTTACATGCAACGGCATGTGCCGAATCTAATTCGCAATAAATATAGCCGTTACTGTTCAAATGCGTTTTACCAAACAAAGCAATAGCCCGGTAAAAGATCAGTGCATCCTCATCAGGCACGAATAAGGCAATTCCGGGTTCATGTTCCGTAACGTTCACATGCATACGCCTTTTTTCTGAAAAAGGTATGTAAGGGGGATTGGATACAATAACATCGTAAACGGATAATTTATTGTGCTGTGAGGTATCTAAGAAATCCAATTGTAACAATTGAATGTTGGCCTGTAACCTGTTTGCATTGTCTTTTGCTACCTGTAAAGCATCACTGCTAATGTCACAAGTGATGACCTCAGATTGGGTTAACGTTAATTTTAAAGATATGGGTATGCATCCACTGCCGGTTCCTATGTCGAATATCCGGAATTTGGAATTTGGAATTTGGAATTTGGAATCTTCCAAAATCCATTGTACCAATTCTTCAGTTTCGGGGCGTGGAATTAAAACAGATTCATTTACATAATATTTCCTTCCCATAAACCAGGCGCTGCCGGTTACATATTGTAAGGGCCTGCCATTCAGCAGTTCATTAGTAGCCTGTTCATATTGGGTTTGCTGCTTTTCGGTGAGCTGTTGTTCTTTTTTTAGCAGGCGTTCCGTTTTATTATGGCCGGTAATATGAAACAGTAGCTCATGGGCTATAGCTTCAGACTCCCGTTCGTCATATAGGATATTTAATTTATTTTTCAGTTCATAAAATGCCTGGCTGTAAGTGAGCATGAGGGTAAAGATAATCTCAAACCCTTATTGAGGATCATTCGTGTAATGAAATTGATTATTTTGTGCGGGACATGGGAAATGCAGATAAAGACCTTTTAAAGGCCGAAGACCATATGCGCTTTGCCCTCGATCTCGCGCAACGCGGAAAAGGGCACACCGCTCCAAATCCTATGGTGGGCGCAGTATTGGTTTCTAATGACCGAATAATTGGCGAGGGCTGGCACCATTTCTATGGGGGAGACCATGCAGAGGTGAATTGCCTGAAAAATGTAACTGAAGCTGATAAACACCTGGTGCCCGAAAGTACAATGTATGTAAATTTAGAGCCCTGTGCCCACTTTGGCATTACCCCGCCTTGCGCTGCAAGGCTGGTAGCTGAGAAACTAAAGAAAGTGGTTATAGCAAATAAAGACCCGTTCGAAAAAGTGAGGGGTGAAGGAGTTAAGATATTGAAAGAAGGTGGCATCGAAGTGCAGACAGGTGTTTTGGAAAAAGAAGGTTTGTGGGTGAACCGGCGGTTCTTTTGTTTTCATGAGCATAAACGGCCCTATATAATACTAAAGTGGGCGCAAACAGAGGATGGCTTTATGGCGCCAGCGGATAGAAGCCCGGTGCAGATAACAGGCACACAAAGCCAACAGTTAGTACATAAATGGCGTACTGAAGAGTCGGCAATAATGGTTGGCGCTACAACTGCGCTTAATGATAACCCGCAGCTTACCGCCCGGCTTTGGGAGGGGCGGCAACCGCTGCGTATCGTCCTTGATCGAAAACTTCAGCTACCACATACACACCACTTATTCGACAAATCTGCTGCTACGTGGATCATAAATGAGCTTAAGGAAACGCTGGAGGGTAATGTACATTCTGTGCAACTGATTTTTGACCATACGCTTTTAACCCAATTGATGCATCGTCTCTATGATGCCAAAATTTTATCGCTAATAGTAGAAGGCGGGCCATTTTCATTAAACAGTTTTATCAAAAAAGGATTATGGGATGAGGCAAGGATATTTACCGGGAATGTTGCTATCGAAGATGGCATAATGGCCCCCGCATTAAAAGATGAAGTACCTGCGTTTGACGCCAATACAGGAAGTGATAGCTTACAGGTATTTGTGAACAAGCATACTCATTATCCTTATGTTCAGGGAATGGAACTATAAACGCGCGTTATGTTTTACCTCGTTGCTACCATCTTATTGAACGTTATCATTTCGGTAATTTTTAAACTTTTTCCGAAGTATAAAATAAACACTTTACAGGCGGTCGTGGCCAACTATTGCGTATGTGTGATCACCGGGTGTATTTCGTTTGGGCATATCCCTTTTAACAACAGTGCGATACACGCAGAATGGCTGCCGTGGGCGCTCGGGATGGGGGTGGCATTCATTTGTATTTTTAATTTGCTCGCATACAGTACAAGGGTTGACGGAATTACCACCACCATAATAGCGAGCAAGCTATCATTGGTAATACCTGTAATATTTTCTCTTGTAGTGTATAAAGAACATGCTACCGTTGCAAAGATAGCTGGCATACTACTGGCGTTTCCGGCAGTTTATCTTACCTCCCATGTGGAAGGAGATGATAATAGGCCGCAAAATCTGCTATGGCCAGTCCTGATCTTTCTGGGCGGAGGATGTCTCGATACAGCCACCAATTATATACAGCTTCATTTTCTTAGTACGCCGGATGCCGAGGAAGCCTATACTATATTTTGTTTTGCGACAGCCGCATCTATCGGTGTTGTAGTAGTTATAGTTTTACTGCTATTGAAAAAGATAGTGCTGGAATGGCGGAATATAATTGCGGGAATATGTGTCGGCATACCCAATTATTTCTCGATCTACTATTTTATCCGAATGCTGAATAGTAATGTGCTGGAAAGCTCTGCTTCCATCCCTGTTTTAAATATCAGTATTTTGGGGGCGTCGGCGCTCACCGCTATTTTATTGTTCAAGGAGCATGTTAATACTTTTCGGATCATTGGCATGGCTATGTCAATAATCGCTATTTTGCTGATCGCATTCGGAGATAGATAAATGGAAGAAGTAACCAAATACACAACAATAGTGGCGCCCGGCACGGGTGATTTCAGGGACAGAGGTAGCAAATTCCTGGCGTTTTCCTATCCGGTAAGTACAGCCGCAGAGATAAAGGGAAAGCTACAGGCACTAAAGAAATCACATCCTAAAGCAGCACACCACTGTTATGCCTATCGCCTGGGTACAGAAGGTAATCAATTCAGGGCAAATGATGATGGCGAGCCTTCCGGCAGCGCAGGCAAACCAATACTGGGGCAGATAGACAGCATGGGACTAAAGAATGTATTGGTGGTGGTGGTGCGTTATTTTGGCGGTTCATTGCTTGGAGTGCCAGGGCTGATAAATGCCTATAAAACCGCCGCAGCACAATCGCTTGAAAATGTACCAAAGACTGAAAAATGGATTGAAGACCTCTTTGAAATAAACTTTGACTATCCTGCCATGGGCGAGGTGCTTTACCTGCTAAAGCAATCTGAATCTACCATTTACCACCAGGATTTGCAATTGTTCTGCACCATACTTGCCGGGATACCCGTAATAAACAGTTATGATTATATGAAGATGCTTTCGGAAATTCGCGGGGTGACGATTAAGGCTTTTTCACCTGGTTCGTAGTCATAACTGAAGCGTCAGTTTTAAATGACCATTGAAGCCTTTGTGAATAATGCGCATAAGAGTAGAAAGCCGAATATCCGACGCATTATTCTCAATCCTTGATATATACGCTTTGTTAGTGCCGCATTTCTCTGCAAGCTCCTGTTGGGTCATGCCCATTTTTATTCTTGCTTCTTCAAGCAAAACACCTAAGCGGAAAGCCTCAAACTCTTCCTCCCATTGTTCACGTTTTGTCTCTCCTCTTTTACCATACTTTGAATCAAGTATTTCATCGAGTGTAGTAATATCTTTATTATTTACTTTCTTTTGCATTGAAATATTCCTCCATTATTTTTAAAGCTTTGTCAATTTCCTGCTTTGGCGTCTTTTGTGTTTTCTTTTGAAACGCATTGCCTAGTATTACCAGATTTCCTTTATCGAAAAATGAGAATATACGGT